>Ga0209714_1000760_pt1 | contig 18355 bp, 8 predicted proteins | sample COGITO_mtgs_1104_5_FD_185517 | JGI IMG/M metagenome (GOLD analysis project Ga0209714, IMG submission 185517) | Pelagic marine microbial communities from North Sea - COGITO_mtgs_110414 (SPAdes) (version 2) | ecosystem: Environmental > Aquatic > Marine > Epipelagic ...
GTAGCTTGGTTGTCGCCTTTGTTAGGAGGGATTCCTATTTAATTGTTTTTATAGCATAAAGTTCCACAATCCGTCATTATCTCAGAATTAATACAAAAGGGGTGCCCATGGTAAAATACGAATGTATCAATTCATTGCAACTGCTCTGAGATGAGGGGGCATCTCTGCGTCGCTGACAATGTCCTTGTGCGTGAAGATTTTACTGACGAAGCAACTCCCTCTGACAGTAACACTCTCGACGTTGGGCCTCTCTGTGCCAAACGCATTGGTACATAGATCGACAAGATCAAGTCTCATCATCTGCCATCCAACACCGCAGTACATTGGTAGCTCACAGATGCTGTATTCCTCCCCGTCTTCCAGAGCTGTCTCTATGACAGTCTGGCTCCTTCTATTACTGATTTTGAAAACCCTCCGCCTCGGTCCCCCGTGCGTAACAAGTCCATCCTTCCCCTCATCTACCACACACACCTCGATCTGCATGAATTTCTCTACATTTTTAACGTGCAACGTCAAATAGCGATGAATGGAGTGCTGTGGAAATGTAAACTTGACGAAAGCATCTCCTGTGACTTCTACAGTTTCCGATCTTATCTCTTTATCATCGTGGATCTCAACGATGTGAGGGCCAGATGCGGCGCCGTTGTTCAGATGTCGGCAGTGGTGTCGAGCCTGAACAATCGCAGGCAGGTCGTGGAGGTCCGAGGAATGAGGGGGTGGGAGGAGTGCATCAAAGGAATATTCTACGGTGGTTGACGCCATGTCGCTTCCCTCAAGTCGCCAATTGGTGATCTGTTGCTATTGAGTGTTTCTATAAATTTAATTGTTCAAACAGACAGACTTTAAATGGATTGCTCATCCTGCGTAACTCCGGTAACGACTCTCACCAAAATCCCTTAAAACTACTCACTCGTGTATATATTACAGTCCGTTCGCCCCATCTGATCACTAATAAGGCTAGGTTGCTCTAGGTTGTTGCTGTTAGCCATCTAATCGTCCTCCCCTCCCTCTCCTACACCTGGCTTCCACCATGGAGTTCACTCAACTCTACGCTAACCGATCTTCTACCCTTAAGAGGCTCTCCATCTTGATTTCTCAGGCGACTGAGGCCTTCCCCTTGGAATCCCTCTCTGCCAACAACATCCAGCGGCTGTACCGTGGCTCTGTTGTCCGCGCGTTGCTATCTATAAAACGAAAAGCTGCGACAAACATCCAGCGTACTTACCGCGGTTCTGTCGGAAGAGCTGTCCGTGCGAGCCGAGCCACGAATAAATCAGAAAGTGAGGAGATTGCAGTCTTCCACTACCACGCAATGATCCTTCAGAGGACGTTCAGGGGCTTCTATAGCCGGCGGTACCATCATGATTACTCTGCCAGGAAGGCTTACATTCAGAGTGTAGTGAGCAGAGGGGAGAAATTAAGAGATAAACTGGAGCAAAACCTTGTAGAACAGAGAAGGATGGAGGCTGAAGAGGAGATCAAATCCAAAGCCGAGGAGTTCCGAAAGGTTACAGCCAACCTCCACCACCTTCTCTCAACCAAAAGCATGCCTGGAATCTACAACAGCCCTTACGTGGCTGACAACCCTCCGACGGCGATGGGCATTCCTGTCGAAGATCACCTTCGGGTCGGAGTGAAAGACCTCATCCGTACCCGTATGAAGACCGTCAAGAAGCTATCAGTGGACCTCAATGGCACCAAACGCATTCCTATCAAAGTGGCAGACAGCAGGCTGTCAGTGCAGGCATCGTCGAAGTATGACGCCGTCCAGGAGGCCGAAAAGATGGATGCAAAACTTGGGAAGACCCGCTGGGCGTCGAAGAGGAACTTCATTGGGGGAGGGAAGACTGCAGACCCAGTTTACCAGAGGGGTGTGTCGGAGGGTACGCCTTACCTTGACAGCTGGAAGAACCCATTTTTCCAGAGGGGCGAGCCGCTCAAAGAAGGGGAGGTGCCACCAGGTCCAGGCCTACCATTTTATACGAGCGTTGGTGGAAACAAGAGCAGCGTGCAGCCAAATGGTGTTTTTGACGTTATACTTGATGCGGAGTTGCACGGTGGGGTTACCAATCGGAAACTCGTGAGAGAGACGGTCAAGAGAATGCAGAGCGAAAATGGAACAAGCTTTGTTACAGGAGACGAGGGGTTTGACGATGGTACATTGATCATTCCTGAGACTGCTTAAAGCGGCGGTGGTGGTTTTCTATTGGATGATTTTGGGGTTAGTTTTGTGACTGACTGGTTTTTTGGTGTTTTGTTTAGTATTCTGAAATATTTTATGTGCGATGCTATGCCACGGTAATAAATGAACCTAATGGAGCTGCTTTTTTGCATGCGCACCTTTGTAAAATTTCATTCTTTCAGTTATATCATCATTAATATTACAGTGATATTAAGCCGATCATTAACCAGGTTGGAAAACCGTACGGTCAAGTTCCTCATTCAACAAATTATGCTCCATGAGGATGTTTCGGTGGGCGGTCCTCGCGATGCCAAATTGCTCCTGCATCTCTTTTAGAATACTGTCTTTCTTGCCAGCGGCCATCAGCCGTATCAACATGTGCTCCAGGGCTAGATGCTCGGCCCGGAATTTGGCTCGAATATAAGGCACATGAGTCTTCTCGCTGTCACAATGTTTAGCACCGAGTCCGTAATTCTCTCCGAGCCACTTCTTCTTGAGTGAGTCCTCAAAACCGCTCTGCATGATCGAGTTGCGCGAAAGTTCACAAAGATCAGTCATACTCAGATCGAAGGTGGCACGAGCGACACTGTACTCTTCCAGCAAGGGATCGTCGGACATGTGGAACAAGAGCGGATCATCCGTGCTAAGCGTGACGTTCAAACCCCGCCGGAAGAATTTTGGAAATGGGCTGTCCTTCATCTTGCGGAACAGAAAGTTGTTGCTCAAGGGAGACACTGACAGCCCGATTTGGTCCAAGTAATACAAATGCTGCAAAGTAACTTGCTTGTCCAGGTTGATGCCGTGGTTAATGCTGTCTGCAAGGATGTAGGTCGCCGCTAGGTGCATGACATCTCCCGTCTCCCCGGCATGAGGCCGCAGCGTGAACGTGTTGAGACCCTTGGACTTGCGGATTTCATTAACAACTTTTATGTTTGCCCAAAGATAATACAGCTGCCAGCAATACGCTGGATTTTCCTCATTGGTCCATTTTTTAGGTGATGTGCAACTGCATCCTGACTCGGCATTCCCCTCATCGTCGACAGAATCGAACCCGACAATATGATTCAGTAGCTCTGCGACCTTAGGGTGCTTTTCGGGGTTGAGAGTAGCCTCAACTATCGGGACAAAAATATTCTCAAGCATTTCGTTAAAGCTTGCAGGCGAGGAAGTGGTGGGGCGCCCTTTCTTGTTCTTCCTACTGTAGATTCTCCAGAGGCGAGGAATCTGCACCAACCACCTGTTCTTACTTGAGAGTACAGGTCCGGGAAACACCCCCCCCTCCCAATCTCGCAGCACCCAGTTGGCGCACTTTTCCCACTCGTTCCGCTCCATACCGTAAATTGATAGACGCATCTCCGTAAAGCTCTTGTGGCCCTTTCCGTCCTCGTGTCTCTGCAATACCAACTTGGTTAGCTCGGCAAAGTAGCGTCCCTGGATTGCGTTGTCAACTTTTAGGAATATGCGACGCATTTGGGCAAGCTTGAAGGGGGAGTATTTGGCGTTGAAGTTGTCGAAACGTTGATACACAGAGTAGTCGGCAAGCACGTTGAAGGCGTCAATGGTTAGGTGATCCGTGTCTAATCCCGCCTTGTCAAAGACCTCTTTCAGGGTATCCCCTTCCTCCAACACGACCGTGTCTGGTTCTGTCATGAGTTTCGTCCTTACAAAATCTACAAACTGTTTGGCACTCGCCGCGGCCGCCAAGTGTATGTGGTTGTCGACCTTCGCAGTGCGAAAGAAGTCTGTCCCCAGCAACCTACTCTGTGCTTCGTTTTCTACCTGGCCATTGGCTATCTGGTGCTGCTTGAAGGCAGAATTCAGCATATGAAGCCGCTGCCAACTGAAGCTCCTCGTCGCCCCGTCACGTACAATTTCTACAAGACGATTGTAATCACTCATGAATTCCATAATGGTTGGTACAGGCGTCAAATTAGTCGGTTCACTTTCGTCTTCGTCGTAAATTTCGATTATGCTGTTTTCGCCCCACTTGTAGCTGAGGGCCTTTTTATTTGTGGCACACGGAACACCCTTGCCCACTCCCCTTTCACCCTGGTACTTCTTCCGAAATTTACGGGCCTCCTGGATCATCTGGCATGCCAGCACGTTCTCAGTAGTCATAGATCCCTCGCCATAGAAAATAAGACTCCTGGTAAAACTCAAAGCCGTCGGAGTAGACGAGGAGGTATGCCCACGTTCATGGAAACCTGCAGGGGAAGTAGGAAATCGATCCACATGCTGCTGCTTCAGAGCCGAAAGAGCGGAAGATGATGATGATTGGGCCTGCGACTGTCCAAATCCTCGAGGAGACTCGTCTTCCTCTGTTGCGGTGGCCGGTGCGGGGCTCACGGGTAAGCAGCGTTCAAGGCCAAGAGGAGACCTGGAGGCCGTGGAGGCTATTGACTCGGTCTCCAGTGACCCTCCTTCCTGGGAGGTCACCGATGCAGTGCGCAACATCTCGATCGGATCTGGTCGGGGTATACTGAATTTGTCGTTCTCGCCTTCCGCCTCGTTGACCATCGTGGATCTACGGGCAGCTATATTGTCCATATTCTCGTGCAGAGGATCGATAAGGACTGTTGCTGAGGTTGTCCTTAATGAACGAATATTTATATGGCCTAACAAATTATAATCGTTAGCGGGTGGTTGTAGGGCTTTTAGGGCTTTTACGTCGCCTTGTGGGTTTTTCAGTGGCAGCCCGTTCGTGGAATCACAAATTCCTTTTATATAATAAGGAAATCTCAAATAACACACTTACTTCTGAAATAAATCTGAAATATCTTGCCTCGACTCCCAACAAATCCCCGCCTCCGCCCCCCTCCCCCATGCTGTGTCTGAACTTATACGAACGAACTGATAAATCGCTCCAAAGGATTCCTGCATCCATGAATGAAACACCCTCTTGTTTGCCGAATATACTGCGATGAAGCGCTCAACACTCTCTCAGAGAAGTAGCGAACCGCAAAATTCAGGTTCTCAGGCGAATACGCCCCGTTTCAACTGCAGCGATCCTGTTGACTCCCCAAAAACATTTGACACGAAGGCAACAAACAAAACAACTGTGTCGAATGCGACCACGGAATCGGCCGTGTCTGCAATTAAAGATACCACCTTACTCTCAGTTCTTTGCTTGTCCTCTGATTATTACATGTCAGAGCCCACCCCACTTGAATTACCTGAGTTTAGTGCTCCTTATAGGCACCACAACTACATCTGTCCCATTGTCCGTATCTGGGGCCCTTCGACCAAAGGTAGTCATGCTACGGCCCACCAAAATTGCTGCTTACACATTCATGGGGCGTATCCATACTTGTTCTGCCGGCCTACCTTCGCTTCCATTGATGCTGATTCGGGTCCTGTCCCAGGAATTGATCACGTTCAGGAATACAAATTAGAAAACGGTAGATGTTTGAGAGTTGATTGGGATGATTACGGTTCCGTGAAGGAAGGGTTGATAGCCAACCGGTTGCTATCTGACTTGCTTGAAGATGCTTGTCAAGGTGTTCTGTCGCGTTTTGCTCAGCGCAATGCGAACAATAACAACAACACTGACAACAATGACTTTAGTCAACAAAGTAGGCCCAAAATCCCCGTTCGAGTTATTCGAAAAGTGACGATGGAGTCCGGCCGCGGTTTTTTTGGTTACTCTACTGGTGGTGCCGCCCCGTTTATACAAGTCGAATATTATGACCCATCTAAGAAATGGCTGGTAAAGTCAGTGCTGGAATCGGGGCAAATTCTCCCTTTCACCGACCTTTTGGGCACCTCAAAATCCACCCAACCCTACCCCCAACCTCCTTCCCAGCCTTCCCAAGAGCCGCCGAGAGAGAACCCGTGGGACATCTATGAAGCGCATCTTCCTTATATCGTGCAGGTATTCAAAGACCTGCGTGTTTCTGGGGCGAGTTTTATCGACGTGCGTTGGGGCTGTTTTCGAGAAAAGCTGCCACCTCGGCCGGCCAATAATGACAGACTGGACGAGTTTTTTCACAGGGATAACACGCCTCCCGATCTTATTTGGACAGCTGATGGGAACATAAGGAATTTTGCTGCTAACATGCTTGACAAGAAGGAAGACGATGCATCGTCTACGTCCTCCGAAAATGCCTTGACTGAGGAGGAGATTTTGCAGCTCTCGCAAGTTGTCGGCGACTCTTCGGACTCTGACTCCGACGATTCGGGTGCCCCCGATACGTTTGGAGATTTGTTTGGGTACGGAGGCAGGAACATCAATTTTATCCACCAAATGGAACTGAATGCCCAAAAAAGTGGTGCACGGGACGACTTACTCCAATCAGCTTCCACAAACACCCCAAGTAAATTGATAATGGACAATATAGACAACAAAAAACCGAAATATATTCGTCGGATGAGCTGTCGCTCTGACATCGAGCTCGACACTCACGTTGCGGAAATTATCAACCGTGATGTTGAAGAGCTCCACCAAAAGAATGTTAACAATCAGTCGAGACGTAAGAAATTAAATTGGAGGGGAGTGCCATCTCTTCGCGATTATTGGGAAGAAGAGCGATCGCGTTGCTCCGAATATTTGCCTCCTGGCGAAACCATCTTTTCTGAAGAAGAGTTGTCGCAGTTTGTAGACGAAATGGAATCTCAGTCGACTGCGCAAACGACCCCTCAAAAGCTTGTCCCCTCGTCCACTATTCCGTCAGATCAGACATTACCCAGGACATCAACAAGACCGGTGATGGAATTGAAAGAATCAGACGTAGCGACCGGCAATACACTCTCTGGAGTACGTGCTGTTCACTCGGTGAAGGAGCTATACCACCACACCTGTGGGGACGGTGGCAACCAGGGAAGAATATTGTACGACGCGGCGGAAGCTATTGCCCGTCGCTATGATGCTGATCTGAAGGCGAGTGATGACTACATTGCAGATAATCGCGGCCGCGGCAGGTGCAAAGTCAAGTTAGATTTTGATAGTAGTGATGATGAAGATCTAGAGGGATTGCTCATGGAGACGTACGAGAAGGGGAATGTTCTTTTGGGGGGTCCTTCCCAGTCTTCGCAAGCTTCGTCCTTCTTTGAGTCACAGTCACAGTCCCAGTCCCAGCATGCGCTGCCGACGCAGCAGGTTCAATTTACTCAATTCACGCAGGGCAATCAGCAAATTGAGGAACAAATTAAATCAATCAGGGATATTGAGAGCGATGCAAATGTTGTTCTGTCGCAGCACCAGCCGACCCAGCACACACAGGATATGCCGATGACACAAATTGACGATTTTGCCAGTGGCAGAATATTGAGTTACTTTGACAACGCGCAGCAATTGCTCGAATCTGAGGTCCAGAATCTTGCCTATGGACCCTCAGCTGGCGAATACGTGTGTGACAACCCCGATAGCGATGATGAAGAAAGTATCTATGATGAAGACGTGATTTTACAGAAGATTGTGGACTTGCAAGAGAAGAGGGAGAGTTTTGGAAAAGTTATCCAAACTCAGTCGTCCAACCACAATCTACTTACGCAACTGCAATCGACCCAGCAAGATCAAACGGGGCAATATTTTACTCCTTTTACTCTATTTACGCAAAGAGGGGGGGAGCTAGATGACGACGAAGAAGATTTAGATCATGAGGATTATGGGAATGTGGATTTGGAGGATGTGATGACAAATGACGCCAGGGTGTTGGAAGTCGATAAGAAGTTGCACGAGAATTTGAGCACTCAGATGGAATATGACGACGACAAAGACGAAGACGATGACGGCGACCGAGACGTAGACGATGACATTGGCGATGACGATAACATTGGCGATGACGATAACATTGGCGATGACGGTGACATTGGCGCTGATGAATTGCAACTATTTAGCCAGGCCTCACAGCGACGACCAAAGTTGTCTGACAAGCTTCCCCTTTCACCTCAACTTCCACTTTCGCCGCTGAGGTCGACGGCGATTGATGATCTTCTTTCTAAACCTGTTCAGAATTCTTTTTTGTCTTTCCAACTTCAAAAAGCTCCGCCCACGCCTTCCGAGGCTTTATCTTCCCTGTCAAAGACACTAAAGAAATCGAGTCTTAGACAAGAACGAGAAGAGTCCTCCACCACCGCTAATACATTTCGCCCTCTCAACGACAAACCCGATGACACGCAAATCAGCTCTGGTGCAAATTCAATGGATTTGTTGTCGGCTGCAAACACGATCTCACCGGCGAAAAACTCGCAAAGACTACCGCGAGATAAGTTGAGTAGCGTTGTGGGCCACTCTTCTGGGAGACCGTTTGCTACAGGTGCCGGTACCTTCAAAACAACGGACTACCGATCCATAAAAAAAAGGGTTATTACTATAATGTCGATCGAAATACATGTCCAGTGCCGGATTGAACAGTCTTCGAATGACAAAGACAAATCGATTGCTATGACGCCGATTTCTTCCAAGGACAGGGTTTTTGCCATTGCGTATACGTTTGCTCGAGACCCTGGGGGCGGAGATAAGCTTGAGATCCTGTACGAAGGTTGGATTTACGTTCCTGTTGCTGCGGAGCTAATGAACTCCGAGAGTGATGTTGGCCGATTACAAAGGTTGGTGATTGGGTCGACCCCCTCCAAGTCCAACTTTGAGTACTCCAAGTCAGAACGCGGCCTACTTTTGCGGTTTTCGCACCTCGTGCAACATTTCGATCCTGATATTTTAGTGTCGTGGGATCCCAAAGGGGCAGGCATCGGATATTTAATCGAACGGGGGCGCGAGCTTGGCTCCGAGGACGGCAGTAAGGAGCTTAATATGATCCGGCTGCTTGGTAGAACGCCTCTAAACACGCTAGACTCAGATCGCGTGGAAAATTTATGGGCCGATCGCGTGGGGGCCGGGTCTGAAGCAAGTCGTATTGTGGGTAGAATTGTTCTCAACGGCCTGCAGATCTTCAGTGAGGAAGTGAAGCACTTCAACGCGAGTTATCAACCTGCCATCGTTGAGCTTGTGCTTGAGAAAAAAATGCGCGATTTCGATAAGAAAGTATTAACGAGATGGTACGGAGAGGGAGGTAAATGGCGACGAAGGGTGTTGGATTTCAGGCTTGATCAGTGCAGGGCGACCTTGGAACTTCTAGACGAGCTAGATATTTTAGGAAGGGCAGGAGAAGCTGCGAGACTGTCTAATGTTGAGTTTGACAAAAGTTTTCCAGGAATCCGCGGGAGCCAGTACCGTGTCGAGGGAATCCTTGCGCGCGCATTGGAGTCTTTATATAGCGTTGACTACGGCTCAAAGGACCCAGAGTTCCTCTCCAACTTTGATGACAGCCACTCCGAGCGCAGCAGTAGTGAGTCACCGTGGAAAAAGAGGCGAGTGACTGAGATTGCCTCGGACCCGAATTCTGTCACCTCGAAAAAGAAAATTGACCCCCCCTCAGTTAAGAAGAAGTATATGTTTATGTCTCCCAGCGACGGGGTCAAGGCAACAGGAGAGGCCCTTGAACAGATTCCGATGGTAATGGAGCCCCAGAGCGGCTTTTACAACAACCCTGTCATTGTCTGCGACTTCACGGCGCTCTATCCATCCCTTGTGATCGCGTATAATTTGTGCTACAGCACCATCGGCGGAAAGATACAATACAGCTCTACCTTTGATCTCGAGAACGCGACGACATCGGGGAAGATACACTGCGTCAAGTATGATGAGAGACGGAGCGCAAGCGTGCTGCGTGATTTTATTTCCAGTGAGGCCAACGACGCGAAGGGGGAGCGCGCAATAATCGTTCCGAGTGGGGGGATATTTGTGCAAGAGCCGGTTCTGAAGGGAGGTAAGTTTGTTTTGTGGGGAATTAAGAGCAGATATTATTTTGTCTGGGGAACAGCCTGTATTCTAACAATGATAACCTGAACGCAGTATTGCCTCAGGTTCTAAACGAGATATTATGCACCCGAGCGATGTTAAAGAGGGCAAAAAAGAAGTACAAGGAGTGTGGAAAAAACGTTCCTAGCGGCATTTACAGACAGCTTGAGGCTCGCCAACTTGCCCTGAAATATGTTGCAAACGTTACATACGGGTACACTAGCGCGACCTTTAGCGGCAGGTGCTGCTGTCCGCCCGTGGCGGATGCGATTGTCGGGCTTGCCAGGGCGACGCTCACGAATGCGATTAATACTGCGAATAAGTGGGGCCAAGAAGAAACTTGGAAGGGCGCAAAAGTAGTTTACGGGGACACTGACAGTCTCTTTATTGAAATGGCTGGGCGTAGCGTGAAGGAAGCATTCGAGTTTGGACGGAAGTTATGCGATCACATTAACCACCATTCACCCGAGCCAGTGAACCTAAAGTTAGAAAAGGTTTATGATGGGTCAATGCTGCAGACGAAGAAAAGATACTGTGGGATGATGTACGAGAGCCCTACCCAGATGACTCCCGAGTTTGAGGCAAAAGGTATTGAGACTGTGCGGAAGGACCAGTGCAAGTTGGTCCAGGCGGTGCTTAAGGGTGCTCTACTTACATTTTTTAAGACAAAGGGTAAGAAGGCAGCTCTTCGTAGGTATCTTGAGCGGCAGTGGATGAGAATTTTGAGAGGACAGCTCCCCCTCAAGTATTTTATTTTTACCGGCCGTGTTCGCAGTATGTACAAGGACCAAAGCAAACTACCTGTCGCTGCCGTGTTAGCAAAGAGACTGCAACAGGAAGACCCGGGATTCGCTATTCATAATCGCGAACGGATACCGTATGTCTTGGTAACGAAGGGCGGTGGAGCAGAGAAATATTTGGTCCGCGACTGCAGCAAGACGCCGATTGAAGTGATGGAATCGTGGGGAACGAACAAAATACACTACCATCACTACGTGAGGCGAATTCTCAACCCCGCATTGTCGAGATGCTTTTCGCTTCCGGGCTGCGACGTAGATGTTGACAGATGGTTCGATGAATGTAGCAAGCCCCAGCCCAAAATACATTTCTGGCCCCACAGCAGAACAACAGTTGTTGACTTTTTCGGATGTGATGTTTGCAGCTTTTGTGGGAAAAGGGGGAAAGTTGAAGATTATTCTCAGGTATTTATTTGCGCAGATTGTTTGGCGGGTGACGGTAGGATTCGTCGCTCACTGTTTTGCTTTGAGAAGTACAACAATGCCATAAAAAGGGGAAACGAGCTTGGGCAGGTATGCTCCAGCTGTAATGGCTGCATTGAGAATTACTCCAACTTTGGTGTCGACAAAGTTGCAAGCAAGGATTTTAATCGGAATAACTTTGGTGGCCATAGCGCGAGAGGGGGGATTATCACCCCCATGGCACGCTGCGTAAATATTGATTGTGATGTTCTCTATGCGCGTCACATGGCACGTGAGGCAGAGCTTGAAGCTAAGGAGCTCCTGAAGCAGCTGAAATTAATGTAAAGGAAGACTGAAGAAGTATTTTCGTATGGGTAAAGTTCTTAAAAAGTTCTTAAACCGCACGCAACTGTGTGTTTTATTCATCCTAATCACTCAAGCTACAGATCGGCGCTGGGCTGAGGGGTGAAGTTGCTCTCACTGGGCATGCCCCCATATGGCGAGTCAAAGCCTCCGTCAGCGGCGCTATTACTCACAAAAAGCTCCTCAAAGGCACCCGGGTAAGAACTGCACAAAGCGCGAATCCCGAGAATTGCGACAAGGGTGATGATCGCCATGGCAACGCCGAATCCATGCATGCCAAACAGAAACAGGGAAACAAATACATCAACCATGAATCTGCCCTTGAAGGTGTACTGTATTATGTGAGCAAGTATAATTTGTGAAGTGTTAGTAGACAAAACGGCAAATTGTCTTCTCCCGCAGTATTCCCACATAACCCTCGACCCCAGCTTACCAGAAACTCAGCATGTGTATTGAGCTTTTCGTTCAAGGAGACTGGTTGCTGAAGGATGGAGATGATGACAGTCAGACAGCAGACCGTACTGTAAAATCCGATTATAACCTGCAAGTAGGGTCCACCAAACATGAAGATGGTGCTGCATAGGGCATTGAGAAAATAGATGAGGACCGATAGACCCCGGAAACCAGAAACAACCTCTGCCGCGCAAGGAGGGCTTTGTGTTAGTAACATTCCAAAAAGGTCAGATCAATAAGGCACTCACGTTGATCATCCATTGTATAATGTTGTTGCTCGAACCACAGAAAAACAGTTTCGATAAGAGTTAAAGGGATGCCTTGCAAGTTGCAACTGTGTCCTCCGAGTTTTGATTGAGCGGCACAAGTGAACAATATTACGCTGGAAGTTATCGGTACAAACTTGCTATCGTTACATATTATCGTAATAGGTTATGCCTCTGCCTGAGGATTGCCATCACCGGCGTTAAAATCCTTCTCTGCAAGATAAAAACGTCCATCAGACCCTTCAACCATGTTCTTCACTTCAGTCACATCAGGCAAGAAGCTCTTCTGGTCTAAGCCTCTCAGTGGTGGCTTCTTGATCTTTTCTGGGCTGTTGATTTGAAAGCCCCCGCCATAAGTCATGCCAGAGTTAATATCTAGCCTACCAACATTTTTCACTGGAAGGTCCCCACCAATCCCAGCTGCTAAGCTGCTGGGATCGTACGTGTCGTTCGGTGTGGTGCTGGGCCTGCTGCCGTTGCCATCCATATGATAGTGATGGTGTTTCAGCTCCATACCGGCTTTGACCGCCCAAGTTGCATCTTCGCCTCCCTGCATTGTGGCACCTGGATTTCTGGCCATGTCTTTGACAACCTCGCTGTTCTGCATACGTGATTTGTGCATGATTATGACGCTAGGCGCTGTCGTCGGTACAGGCCCTTGCTGAGCGAAAACAGGTGGCAGGGAAAACTGCTCCTGCTGTTCCCTCTCCTGCTGGGTAATCAGCGTTGGCTGTTGGAGTGGGGAAGTCAGGTTCAGTGGCGCCGAGGCACCTATCTGAGGAAGGGGAGTTCTGGTTGGGCTAGTTTCAATATCTGCTTCCCCTTCATTGAACTGGTAATTTACGTTTTGCTGGTTATTGTGCTGCTGATGCTGATGCTGATGCTGATGCTGATGCTGATGCTGATGCTGATGCTGATGCTGATGCTGATGCTGATGCTGATGCTGATGCTGATGCTGATGCTGATGCTGCATCGGCTGCTGCTGCTGCACATTCATTGACGGCGTCTGGCCGTTCACATTCGCTGCTTGAACTGCTCTTATCATAACGTCGTCATCTCTCGTCACGGCCATCTGTGCTGCTGCGCTATTACCAGCCCCCTCTTCAGATTGTAGTTGTGGTTGTCCTGTGGCACCAAAGGTCGACGATGGCACTCCATCGTCAACCGCGGTTGTGGCTGTGGCCACGGACGGCGCCTCCCTTGGCGCCATTTGCATTTCAACATGATCAAAATTTGATCGACTATCCTTCATTGCTGCAGGGTTCTCTCCCCCAGCATCCATCCTAATCCCACCGGCCAACCCTTTCCATTTCCCAGCATTAGGGGGGATGTTCTCACTGTCGCTCGGACCGCCTCCTCCCCCTGCTCTCATCATCATTTCTACTTGGTTGGCGTGGCCCGTCATTTGTTGGTTTAGTCCTTCTACCATCCTCTTGAGGTCAGCAACGTCCTTTTCCAGCACTCCGAATTCCGCATGCTTATCCACCTTCTTGTGAAGCTCGTGTTCCAGGTGGTGTTTGGTGGGGTAATCCGCTAGCATTGACTCCAGTTCTTCAGGGTCAAATCCCTCACCACCCATCCCACCTTCGCTAAGCATGTTGGTCTGGTGTTGCACGAACTGCTTCCTTAGTGCGGCTATCTCTGTCTTGTCAGCCTTGTCCTGCTTCAAACTCTCGCACATCTGGTTCAAGTTACCTGTCACTGCCTTAAAGTCAGCCTCGTCGCTCTCTGTACTGTTGAGAGCGGACTGCAAATGATCAATGATCTCTTCAAATTTACTCTCAAGCTTAGCATCGACATCCTCCTTGGCAATCTTCTCAAACAGTTCTCGCTGGACAGTGTCAAGGGTTTCTTTGATGCCATCCTGGGAACGCCTGATGTCAACCAGGTCAATCCCTGCTTGCTCTTCTTTCCACTCCATAAGACCCTTAAAGTCTACCCTCATCACCAGGAGGTCCTCGACCATCTGGTCGTCCAGCTTATCCATGACGCCGGATTGAGCCTCAATAGTTGATGCCGTCTCCTCCTTGAACGACTCCAGTGTGGTCACAGATTGAGTGAAGCCATCAACGACCTCGTTAAGCGGCTTCTCCGTTCCATCGTTATTCTTGTGAGCAATCTGGTCACTCGTAATGTTGATGGTGCCAGGCATCTCGACTACTTGCTGTTCAAGCTTCTCGTTTGCAACTGTCAATGTTTGGAGACTAGTGGTTGCAGTCTCCAAGTTAGTAGTAATGTCAGCCTTGAACTCAGTGAACTTCGTTCCCTGAACTTCCAACGTTTTGTTCATCGTTAACAAACTTTCCTCCTGCCTGTTCACCTTCAGCACAGTCTCGTCCAGATCAACAATCTTCTCTTTGAAGGTGGTGATGTGATTCTCCATCTCCTCAACTTTCTCAACAGCGTCTTGGAATGCACCCACCTGCCCCTGCATATGGCTTATTGTTTCCGCTTGATTTGTGATTGTCTGTTGCATTTCCGCCATTTTTTCCTCGGATTTGTGGAAGGCCAGTTGCATCATTCTGATAATCTGATTCTGCTCCCGCACAGCTCGGAGAAGAGTCTGCGGATCAACATAGGGCTCGTCAAGTACTTTCTTACCCTCGAGCGCGTCAGCTAGACTTTCTAGCTTCATATCTGTCTCTGGACCGAGCGAGAATTTCTTCGCCGGCATGATCCTGGTGCTTTCTAGCCAGTGTTATTGGGCACCTTCAGGAGTTGGAAGAGCAGGGGACAAAAAAGGCCCCTTTCGGGTTTTGTGAATTCTGGCCAGTCGAGTAGATCAAATAAGAGTCTACAGGACGTGCGTGCGACAGCAATAAATTTTCACGTCTGAAATGGAGAATCTGGAACGCAGCTCAACTGATTGTCGTGTCCGTTTTGAGTTTATACATAAAGATGGCTCCAAAGGGGAAAAAGGGCGGAAAAACCGCTCCTGAGGAGTCGTCAACTCCTACTTTGGAACTTCCTAGGGATCAGCTAGAGAAGAGAAAGAACCCACGGACAACACAGCCGCTCAAGCAACGTTATCTCCCAAACCCAATTAACTTGGATGGCCTGCCCGAGTGGGATGAGGATCTGATTAAAAGCGAGGCTTTCTGGGAGGTTGGGGTTGAGAAGGGTGGGGAAGAGGAGAGCGGGAGTAGAGGCTTCGTGAATCACACTGCCAAATTCACCATCCCGAAGCAATTGCAGCGTTCGTCAGAAGTGGTTTGGAAACGATGCAAGGACTTCATGGATTTGGGTGTTGATGAAACCGCTGGAGACGCTCCACCTGCGGATACCAAGAAGAAGGACGCGAAGAAGGACGACAAAAAGAAAGGTGGGGGAGTTGGGGAAGCGAGCATTAAAGTGTGGGAAGAAAGGGTTGTGGATGAAGTTACCAAGAAGGTGCTGCCACAGGTGTTGAAGTTGTCTTCAGCTACGCCTAGTGCCGATAGCTTACTCCCTCCTGCTCCTATTTTGCCCACGACTACCGCTGATCGAGCTGGAGAGGGTGCTGGAGCAGAAGAAGCCACTGGTGGTGGTGATGGTGAAAACACAGAGGGTGATGAAGGCACACCCTCTCCCCCAACCGCGAAATCCCAGGCTACGCTCCCTGAACCCGATATTACGCTCCCTGTTATCAAAGCCGACCCCACTCCGCGTTCGACAACCATGAATACTATCCGCTCCACCAACAAATTCGACTTTCTGAAGAGTTTTACCCCGGACCAAATCAAGCAGATCAGGGATAGCGAGGTGATGGCAGAAGAAGCGCGAGTTGCGTATGAACGGGAGAAGGAACTGAAAGAGCAGGAAACTGCTAGATTAAAAGAAGAGAAGGAAAAGGCGGAGGGGAGTGAGGGAATTTCGCCTGAGGAAGAGACACCCAAGGGAGGAGAAAGTGAGGGTGGTGGGGGCGATGGAGGGGTAGGTGGCGAGGTAGAGCCAGAGCTCCCACAGCCAATCCAAAAGTCTACTCTGAATCGAGAGGGAGGCGAGGTTGATTCAGTCATGGCAAGTATTTTCAGGTGTTTGAGCAACTTTGTGGGGAGCTTCAGCAGCGCCCCTGAGCCGCCAGCTGTCAACGCCGAGACAGGCGAGGTGGAGGGGGCAGTGTCCCCTTCCAAAACCCCCTTTTTGTGGGAGGCCATTCACCCTCAGGACAAGAGGGGAAAGCCTGTTTACAATCCCGACGGAAAGTATGCGGTCAAGGTTTTCGTTGGTGGAAAGTGGCGTATGTTGGAGATCAACGATAGCATGCCACTGGGCGCTTACGACGAGCCTTTGATTTTATCCAGCGGTAAAGAGGGAGAAATATGGCCTATGATCCTGTCCAAAGCATGCTATTATTTGTGGGATGTCACCGGTGCCAGGATTAAGAGTGACTCTGTCATCAATAACAGCAGCAGCGATGAGCTTAGGGAGAACGCCAGTTTTGCTGCCTTCTGCATGTCTGTTTTGACGGGGTGGCTACCCCAGACAACAACTACCTCGCCGTCTCTCTCGGATCTCAGGGATAGTGGAGTGCTTGAGTCCAACGCTAATGAGTTCCTAGTACACATTCCATCCGTTGAGGATGACGCAGCTTTACCACAGCGCGACAGCCCCCAGAAAAAACTTGCTCAGATTTTGAGCCCCAATAAGAAAAAGAAGAAGAGAAAGGCCAAGAAACCTCCCCCACCTCACCCTATTAGCGTCGAAGAGGCACTGAGAAATAGCCACAATAGAATTGTGGAGATCAGAGAGAGCATGCTTGGAGCCAAACCTGGGGAGAGCGTCGTGGTCTTTTACGACAGCTTGCACAATTTGCAGATCCTGCCGATATTGGCCATTGGCCACATTGATGAAAGCGAGTCGCCCCTGCTATTGTTGAGTTGGGACTGCGAGCAACCAACCTGCCCGCCGTACAACAGCAAGAATGTAATTCCGCATCTCCCAATACCGCCAACGCCGCAGATGCTGTGGATGACTGTGGATGACCTGGCTCAGGCTGATTGTAGGGTTGTCAATATGAGCACCTTTAACGGTGTTCAAGAGGTTTCAAACTTGCAGTTTACGTTGCCACTGCCTGCAGGCGAATATGTGAATGTCGATGACAGGGTAGCGGGGGAGGAAGAGGGCAGCGGGGAAGGAGAGGAAGAGAAGAAGAAGGATTTGGTTGATGAAGGTTACAGACGTCCGATCAATTTGGCGCCGACTCTATTGCATGTGGACGTGGAGGGGATTCAGAAGAAACGGCTTACCCCTGATGGTCCCCCTAGGCTGGTCATTGCGGGACCCCCTGCCGGCGGAAAGGGAACACAGTGTGCAAACATCGTTGAAAAGTACGGAGTTGTACATTTGAGCACTGGCGATATGCTTAGGGCAGCTGTTGCGGCTGAAAGTGAAGTAGGACTGAAAGCGAAGGAGTGCATGGAGGCCGGAGAGCTGGTTCCGGACGATGTTATCACCAATGTCGTCTTGGAGAGGTTGAAAGAGGAGGACTGCCAGAGCAAAGGGTGGCTACTGGACGGTTTTCCCAGGACTGAGGCCCAGGCCGAAAGTTTGAACGCAGCGACCAAGGAAGAGGGGTCGTCTATTTTGCCCGTGGATGCGTTCATTCTTCTCGAGGTTCCTAGTGAGACTCTGGTGGAGAGAGTGGTGGGAAGAAGGAGCGATCCCGAAACTGGCAAGATCTACCACATGAAATTCAACCCTCCTGAGGACGAGGAAATAGCAAATAGGCTGGTGCAGAGGGCCGATGACACAGAAGAAGCCATCGTGGTGAGGATCGAGGCTTTCAATGCCAATACGGCCGGAGTTCTCGGGAAATTCGACGAGAGGGTGATTAAAAAGATTGACGGGTCAGGACAAGTGGAAGAGATTGGACAAAGCGTCTTGGTCAGCATTGAAGACCTCGTGAATCCAGCGGAGGTTTCTGCAAAGTTACACGTTTGTCTCAGTTGTAACAGTCATGACGCAAGTGCGAGTGAGAGCGCGAATGAAGGTGTTCTTGAATTTGTCGATGCGGAACAACCGGAAGTTACTGGCCCGGTAGAAGAGCAACCTTCCGTTGCTTTGAGTGAACGCTCCGTTGTTTTTGCCCAAGATAGCGAGGTGGCCCCCCCGACAG
>Ga0209714_1000788_pt1 | contig 18013 bp, 18 predicted proteins | sample COGITO_mtgs_1104_5_FD_185517 | JGI IMG/M metagenome (GOLD analysis project Ga0209714, IMG submission 185517) | Pelagic marine microbial communities from North Sea - COGITO_mtgs_110414 (SPAdes) (version 2) | ecosystem: Environmental > Aquatic > Marine > Epipelagic ...
AAGGATTACAAATAATAATTTAACATATATCATCTTGATAAAAATTACAATTACATATATCTTATTGATTTTGAATTATTTATAAGGTAAGCATTTTCTGTTTAGTGGCGTTTTCTTTTAAACCACAGGCATATCATCTTCTGTAGGTTTTGGGATTTATTTATCCAACAGATTAATTATAAATTAATTTAACAACTTGTCTCCAAGTTCAAGTGAAATATTTTTTTTATATTACTGATTATGAATTATTTAATGCCTAAATGTAGCTGCGGATGTTCATCTTGTGCAATCTATGGGCGGTGTGAAAAATGCAGTTGCTACCCTTGTTATTGTTCAAATTGTGATTGTGACCAAAATTATTTTAACATTTTTGCTTGAGCCAATTACTTTACGTGAACTTAATTTCTATCTCTAAATGTTTCATTAAATAAATATTTGATTTAGATGTAGTGTCAAATTATGCCTTTTAGTTACCGCTTCATTTGTCATATTACATCCGTAATTTATATCTAAAGACTTTGATTCTGAATGAGTATTTAAACATTGTATTATTGAATAAAATACCATAAAATATATGCCCAGACCCAAAGGAAGTCCAAACAAAATAACATCAGAATTAAAAGAGAAACTACAACTACTTATAGACGATTTAATAGCTTCTTTAGACGTAGATGAGTTAAGCGCTAACCAGCGTATTAAGATGCTTCAAATAGCCTTACAATACACTTTACCAAGAATGAAACAAGCTACTAATGATGTAGTTGAAGACTTGCCGTTGTTTGTGTGATAGATTGGTTTTTTTAACAAATTTTTAAAGAAACATTATAAAAGCATTATGAGAGTTCTTTTTTAAAGAATAGTAATATCGCATATGATTTATTTCATTGTTTAGATTTTAGTTAAAGTTGAATGCGTCACTAATTAACTTTAGTGGCGTTTTCTTTTAAACCTATTCTTAATATAATTGTCTTAATAGTATAAACCCTTCATTTTGGTTTATGGTTAATAAGTAGAGAACCCTTTTGTTAATTCAGAAGGGTTTTCTTTTAAACCACAGGCATATCCTATTAAGTAAGTTCTTCAATACACTTTACCAAGAATGAAACAAGCTACTGACGAAGTAAGTGAAAACTTGCCATTGTTTGAGTAGATTGAGTTATGTTTATTTATTACCTTGATAATCAAATCAATAAAACAAAAATTATGAAAAACATTAAAGATATAATTATCGGAATATTTGTAGTGATTGGATTTACTGCTATTATAACAGGGTTTACTAATGAAGAAGAATCAATAATTCAGCCATATGAATTTGAAATTGTAACAGTAGTTGAATCTGTTGTTCCTAGGGGATTGGGGAGGTCAAGAATGTTAGCAAAGAGTGAAGTTGTTGACTATACTATAGCTACTACCGTTAGAAGGGAAGACGGAGAAAAAGATAAATCTAAAGATGACAAACGTAAGGATATAAGGACAAAAGCATTCGAAGAAACAAAGTTATTGAACTTCTATAATATTGGCGGAATTAGATTTAACAATATTGCTACTAACGATGCAATGGTAAAATCCAAATTAAATCAAATGACTGCTGATGGTTGGGAATTAGCTTTTGTTACAGGAGGTGTCGAATCAAGTGGAGCTAAAGACCCAAGTGGTATTTATCTTACACGTTATATTTTCAAAAGACCTTTATAAAACTCCTATTGAAGTTTTAAAATATAACGTCACTAATTAAATTTAATGGCGTTTCCTTATTTTAAATCAAACCAAAATATCCCATACAGACCGCTATTATAAAAAGAACCGCCATGGCTTGATAGAAAAGTTTTGGGAATTTCATATTTATTTTGAATATGGTTTTTTAAAATCCATATCCGAAAGATAAATAAATCAAACAAAGGAAATACTGAGCTAAAGACCCTTTTAACGATTCCAAGTGTCCCCAAATTTATACAGTGAAATTGATGTTAGTTCCTGTACTCCTTAGACAAGTATTGAAGAGAGCCTTTTCGAAAAAGGTTATAAAATTTACTCAAATCCGTTTTCGGATGAAATTTTTGTTGAGAGATCATTTATGACCTCTTGTCTAAGATGGATCCCCCTATTATTCAAAGATGCAGCCAAGAATTTCTTAATTCACCTTCCTCGCTACATAGAAACCATACCCAAAGTAATCCTTAAACCTTTTGTATAGCTCTATTTCATCTTTGTAAGATTGAACAACTTCTTTTGTCTCTTCGTCTTTGGAAAGATCTTTCTTAAGAGTTGCGAGCTCCTTTTCTAAAGGACTATAGTAATTGCTGAGCCAACTTTCTTCAGATAGAATGAAATGATCAAGGAGTTGGTATCCGGATTTATGGAGTGTCCTGATCTTTCCTTGAGCATTGTCTATTTCGGGGTATTCGGTGTTCCAATACGTTTCTATCTCAGCCGGACGCTCGTTTGTTAACCAAGTGATTTCGCTTAGCGCTATGTTAGTGGCAAGGCTAAGACAACACAACCCGATAGACAAAATCGGGTTCTTTTTGATATTTTATATTTTAGTAGTTGCTTAAATAAACAAATTGACTATATTTTCAGTATGGACAACATTTCTTGTATAAGACAACAGGCGGACATTAAACAAATCAACCGTTGTAAAGACCGAGTTTCAGAACTGAACGGTTCGTTTGACTATTTATCGAACGGACTTGAATTGGCTGGTAATAATGTAAGACTGAAAATCCTGTTCTTACTTTACGAAGAGAAACAACTTTGCGTTTGCGACTTGAGCGACATTCTCGGAATGACCATTTCGGCAATTTCACAACACCTGCGAAAACTCAAAGACCGAAAACTCATTGAAACAGAAAGACAGGCACAAACCATTTTCTACTCATTGACAAAAGAGTATGGAAAAATGCTCAAACCGTTTTTCAAAATACTTCACGAAAATAAAATTTTGGAATCAATATGAAAACAGACAAAAAATTAATCGGCGCAGGACTTTTAACAGCATTTGCTGCTTCACTTTGTTGCATCACACCAGTTTTGGCTCTTGTTGCTGGGACAAGTGGGCTTGCTTCTAGTTTTTCGTGGCTCGAACCTGCAAGACCATATTTCATCGGTTTGACAATTTTGGTTCTTGGTTTTGCCTGGTATCAAATGCTAAAGCCTAAAAAGGAAATCGATTGTGAATGTGAGACAGACGAAAAACCAAAATTCACACAGTCCAAAACTTTTTTAGGAATTATAACTGTATTTGCAATAGTAATGTTGGCATTTCCATACTATTCAGGAATTTTTTACCCAGACACGGCAAAACACATTATCGTAGTAGATAAATCGGATATTAAAACAACTGAATTTAAAATTAGTGGAATGACCTGTGCGGGTTGTGAGGAACACGTAAACCACGAAGTAAATAAACTCAGCGGAATCGTGAGCTCAAAAGCATCATACGAAAGTGGAAATGCAATCATTGAATTTGATAAAACCAAGACCAATGAAGCGGAAATTGAGAAAGCAATTAATTCTACAGGTTATAACGTGACCGACAAAAAAGAAAAATAATGGAAACTATATTGACATCTGAAATAACTTGCCCAAACTGCGGACATAAAAAAGTAGAAGAAATGCCAACGGAATCTTGTCAATTCTTTTATGAATGTGAGAGTTGCAAAACGGTTCTAAAACCAAATGAAGGAGATTGTTGTGTTTATTGTTCTTACGGAACTGTGCCTTGTCCGCCGATTCAAGAAAACAAAAGTTGTTGCTGAAAAGACAATACTCTAAAAAATGATATATTAGGAAAATGCAAACGGAAGAAGAAATCCTAAAAATAAAAAAAGTAAAAAACACCGCAGTACGAACGGTTGTTCTGCGCCATCTTTTAAGCCTAGAAAAAGCTCAATCATTAAAGGATATTGAAAATGCGCTGCCCTATATGGATAGAAGTTCTATTTTCAGAACACTAAAAACATTTGAGGAAAACAAAGTTATCCACAGCATTGAAGATGGCTCTGGAATGACCAAATATGCAGTTTGTGCGGAAGGCTGTAACTGCGACCCAAAAGATTTGCACTATCATTTTTATTGTACTAACTGCGACAAAACGTTTTGTCTTTTCGACGTTCCTATTCCCAATATTCAACTTCCAAAAAATTTCAAGTTGCAACAAGCAAATATGGTCGTGAAAGGCCTGTGCGACAACTGCAACAGATAATCTTTGCAATCGAGTTGCGGTAAATGCTAAATACATTTGCAATATTCTTAAAAACCAGAATAAGCAAATGAAAAAAGTATTTTTAAACACATTATTTTTAATGTTATCAATTATATCATTCGCACAAACGAGTGATATTTCCATTTCTGTGAGCGATGCCGAAACAGATGGGCCATTATTGGGAGCGACTGTATATTTTGAAGAATTAGAGAAAGGAGCAGTAACAGATTTTGACGGAATTGCCACATTTACAGAAATCCCAAATGGAAACCAAACCGTAAAAATTTCATATGTAGGTTTTAAAACCATTGAAACCACTATTGAGGTTGGCACAAAAAAAGAGTTCTCTTTCAAGCTCGAATCGGAAGGAAATGAATTGGATGAAGTCGTAATACAATCTTCAAGAAGTACACGAACTGTTAGAAAAATACCTACGAGAATAGAATTTATAGGTGCGGAAGAATTAGGCGAAAAAGCAGTAATGAATCCGACTAATATTTCAATGGTGCTTCGTGAAAGTACCGGAATACAAATGCAACAAACCTCGTTAAGTAGTGGAAACACCAATATTAGAATTCAAGGTCTCGATGGACGTTATACACAACTTTTAAGAGACGGATTTCCTTTGTATGGTGGATTTTCAAGTGGTTTGAGTATTTTACAAATTCCGCCTCTAGACCTACAACAATTTGAGATAATAAAAGGAAGTTCTTCTACACTTTATGGAGGAGGGGCTATTGCGGGTTTAATAAATATGGTATCAAAAACACCTGATGAAGAACCATCTTTGGATATTATGCTAACTCAAACACAAGCGTTGGGTAGTACAGCAAATGTCTTTTATAGTAAGCGAAATGAAAAATTTGGAGTTTCATTATACAGTTCTGGTCATTACCAAAAAGCGTATGACCCAGAAGATGATGGTTTCAGCAATCTACCAAAAACAACTTCGTTATCTTTTAACCCCAAATTCTTTTATTATCCTTCAGAAAAAACAACTTTTTGGATAGGTTTAAATGGAACTTATGACGACAGAATTGGTGGAGACATTACAAAAATTGAAAGTGGCGAAAATGGGATTCATCAATATACCGAAGAAAATCTTTCTAAAAGATTGAGCAGTCAGGCTGTTTACGAAACACAGATAGATTCGGTCAGTTCATTGAACATCAAGAATAGCATCTCATTTTTCGATAGAAAACTATCTATTACCGATTTCAGTTTTGACGGCAAACAAACCAATACATTCACAGAAATCAACTATCAAAAGGCATCCAAAAAAACCGATTGGATTTTTGGTGCAAATTTATACACATCTAATTTTGATGAAAATGATAATGCGACATTACAACGAGACCAATCAGACGTTACTTATGGAGCATTTGTAAACAACATTTACGACGTTTCAGATAGTTGGATTTTAGAAACAGGATTAAGAGCAGACTACAATACAGATTTCGGTTTTTTTCCACTTCCAAGAGTTTCCTTGCTTTACAAGAACGACAGCGGATTTTCGAGCAGAATTGGTGGTGGATTAGGTTATAAAATTCCAGATATTTTCACCGAAGAGGCGGAATATATCAGTTTTGAAAATGTACTTGCTATAGATAAATCTGCTTTAAAGGCAGAACGTTCCTATGGTGTCAATTTTGATGTGAATTACCAAACAAGGTTATTCGATGTGGTAGGTTTTAGTGTTAACCAACTCTTCTACGTTTCAGCTATTAACAACGGGCTATTATTAAATTCAACAGACGATGGATTTTTTATGTTTGAAAATGCAACCGATAAAATAATAAGCAAGGGAGCGGAAACCAATATTAAATTTACGTACAAGGATTTTAGATGGTTTTTAAACTATGCACTCATTGATACAAAGCTGAACTATTTGGCAGGAAATCCGCAAAAACCGCTCACAGCAAAACATAATGCAGGTAGCGTTTTAATGTACGAATCTGATAAATGGCGCATAGGTTATGAAACTTTTTACACAGGAAAGCAGTTTTTGTCTAATGGCACAGAAACCACGGATTTTATAACTATGGGATTGCTTTTAATGCGCAATTTCAAATGGGGAACAACCTTTGTAAATTTTGAAAACTTTACAGACAGAAGACAAAGTAGGTTTTCACCTTTGGTTTTGCCACCACACGACAATCCAGAATTTCCAGAAATTTATGCGCCTACGGACGGTTTTATTTTTAGTGTAGGAGTAATTATTAAACCTTTTGGTCAAAAAAGATGAAAGGTTTGCATTGTCCTGATTTTCGATTTTTTTTATGAGCGCAATTTTTATTTCCTCTATCAAAATTTCTGTTTCATCCTTTATGATTTCAAAACCGTGTTTGCTCAGCACTTTTTCTAATTCTAATGTTTGGATGCCTGTCTTTTTGTTTAGAACAATTTGTCCAAGCTCAACCGTTTTTATGTCACAACCCAATTCTTCCAACTCCCGTAATACAGTTGATTTGCATCTGTCACATACCATATTCTTTATGTTAAGGGTTTTTTTCATAATACTTTTTATAGTGCCTGAAATGGGAAGGGCTATTAACCAACCAACCAGTATTTCCTTCCCATATCAGGGCATTATTTTAATGTTTCTTTTAGGTTCTTCATATAATCAATAATCAAGGTCTTTTCAGAATTGGACAACTTAGCATCCTTGTGAATCAAGGTGTAAGATGCTAGTGGCATCTCATCATCTTTAACCTGACTAATTATTGACTTTAGTTTGCTGTTTTTTCTTCGGTTGGAATACGCATCCCATTCATTGAAATTCAATTCTTCCTTTCCTTCATTAATGTGGTCTTCTAAAAACCAACCAACAGGTTGTACCTTATTGTACCAAGGGTATTCTGTGTTATTACTATGACAATCATAGCAGGACTCTTGTAATAATGCGCTTATGTTTTCTTGGGTGTTGTTTACCAACAAGAAGTCAGTTTTTGGCACAGTATCACTTTGATTGAGGTCTGTGGGCACAAACTGTATGCCCACAAATCCAACCAATAAAATCAGTGCTATGATTTTTACAATTTTCATTTAGTTAATTTCTCGCTGTACTTTACCACATTTCAACATCTGGCTTCCATAATATGGATTGCGTATTTCTTCCTTTGTACTCAACCAAGCTGTACCGCCATCATACATTGGACAAAATTGCTCGTATAGTTTCACTTGTGTTCCCGTAATAGCTACCATATCAGTAACATCTTTGCTCAAAACTTTAAAATGTTCGCGTTGGTGTTTAATATCACTTTCACTGATATGTTCTGCGTGCTCGATAGCATCTTCCATAATGTCCTTTAATTCTGATTGCTGAGCATCCGTATATTTTGAAATGTCAAGCTTTCCTAATGATGTTGCGAGGGTTGCACCCAATTCTTTAGCTTTGGCATTATCATCTGCCACTAAGGCATCCTTTAAGTTGAAATAGTCATTTAATATTGTTTGGGAATTTCCATCTCCGTTCATTGCCATTTCCTTTTTATCCACATCGTGGTGACCATCGGAATTATCGTGGTTCATTTTTGAATGGTCTTCCTCAGTAATCATTTCAGAATTGGTACTGTTTTCTGTTTTCGCATCTTTACAATACATTGCTGATAAGCTTATAAATGCCATTACCATAATTGTTGTTAATCTTACTTTTTTCATTGTTTAAAATTTAATTGTTATTACTTGATTTATTATTCTATTACTTGTTTTACTTCTCCACAGGTTAGCATTGCGCTGCCAAAATATGGATTGATTACTTTTTCTTCTTTGCTCAACCAATATGCACCATTGTTGTTATCTGCCATAGGGCAAAATTCAACATAGACCTTTTCATTAACACCAAACAATTGAACAGCATTGATTAGATGTGATGATAAATATTTAAAATGGTCTCTTTGTGCTTTTATATCGGATGTTTCAGAAATTGAGGTCGCTGAAGGTTTTATTTCCTTTTCTAATGACATCCAATGGTTATGCGCCTTATTGTTTGATAACAATTTCATATCTACTCTGGTTAAATTGTTTAGTAAACTTATTACACTTTCAGAAGCGCCTTTTGAGTCTTCTTTCACTAAAGCATCTTTTAAATTGATATACGCATTGAAAACAGCTTTTAACTGCTCTTGAAATTTCGCTGATACTTTCAGACGCTCATTCATAATAGTGTGGTCACTTTCTGTGTTGGGTGAATTGTTATCCATACCTAAATGACCCTCGTGACCTGTCATTACTTTACCACCATCTTTATTCATCAAAGACTTTTTGCCTTGTAATTGTGCTGCTGCATCAACCGTAAATGTACCGTTAGTCACTATTTCATTTCCAACAAATAATCCTTCTAAAACTTCATATTCATTACCAATTTGATTGCCTAATTTAATTTCACGCATTTCAAAAATAGTTTGGTCTGGATTTGTTTTAAGGTACACCACAGAACGTTCACCTGTCCATAACACAGAAGATGAAGGAATTGTTAATACTTCGTCATTTTTAGCTGTACTGTCTTCAATATTTGCGATTACAAACATTCCTGGTTTAAATACATCGTCCTTATTGTTTAAAACAACACGCAAGGTAACAGTTCTTGTTTTGGTGTTTAAAACTGGGTCAATGAAATCAACTTTACCTTTAAATTCTTTATTAGGATAGGCATTGGTTGTTATCATCACTTCCTGTCCTTTTTTAAAGCGGTTAATCTGATTTTCATACACATCAAAATTTCCCCAAACTGTGTTGAGATTGGCAATTTTTAATATGGGTTGACCTTGTTTAATGTAATCGCCTTGCTCTACTAATTTTTCTGTAACAGTACCCGAAAAGGTTGCATACACAGGAAAGTTTTCTTTCACTTTTCCTGTTTCTTCAATCTTATTAATTTGATTTTCAGAGAGCTTCCATAATTTCAATTTATTACGGACTGCTTTGTATAAAGCAGGTTGTGATTCTTTTAAAGATGCTGCTGTAATTAATTCTTGTTGTGCTGCATAGAGTTCTGGCGAATAAATGGTTGCCAATAATTGACCTTTACGAACTTCTTCGCCTGTAAAACTCACATTCAAACGTTCAATTCTTCCAGCGAAATAACTTACCTGTACTGCATTTGCTTCTTCGTTTTCAGCAATTTTACCAGATAATTTGATAGTATTGCCTTCAACATTGCCTTTACCAACAATAGATGTTTGAATATTAGCTAAAGCAATTGCGTTTTCAGTCAATTTGAATTGGTCTGCTAATAAACCATCACTTACACCATCAGCAGGAATTAAATCCATACCACAAATAGGGCAATCTCCTGCTTCTGGTTGCATAATCTGTGGATGCATTGAACAGGTCCACATTTGATTGGTTTCTGTAACTGCATCGTGATTATGGTCTGTTTCTTCTTTTGGTGAGCCACCAAACAGTATCCACCCTAAAAGTAGACCAACAGCTAATATTCCGAGATAAACTATATACTTTTTCATTTCTTTATTTTTTTTCGTTTTAATAATTTCCTAATTGAAGGTGACGAGGTGTACCACAACAAAAACCCACTTAAAACGGTTATCAATCCTAAAAGTGAAAAGGCTCTCAAAACAATGGTATTAAAATTGTCTCTGCCTTCATAGTCCATGGTATGTGTCATCCATAAAAAATCAAACCAACGCCAAGAACGATGTCTTACGGTTTGAAATTTTCCGTCGCTTACAGAAACGTATGCTTTTAGTGCTTCATCTGTTTTATATGAGATAACATAAGCAGGTAGTAGTTTTTCTCGATACTCGTGGTGTTTTCCAGTTTCCGTAATTTGCTCAACAGATTCTACCTCTAAACCACTTTTCATATGGTTTTTGGCAATATAGAGTGCCTCTTTCTGCGTAATACTATTTTTTGGCATTCCATCTAAAGCATTATACAATTGCTCTTTATTTATCCAATAGTACGGTGCATTATCAATATCTCTTAATTCAATAGTCTTTATACCATTTGGAACATCCATTTCTGAAGGACTTATTAAACTATTAAATGCTTTGGGTTGATACTTCAAGTTTTTAAATTGGTCTCCGTGTATTTCATCGATGTTCGTCCAACTAAAGTATAAACCACTAATAGTCCAAAACAGGAATTGAATCCCTAAAAAGAGACCCAAATACCTGTGGGTTTTTCTAATTTTTAACGCAGTATGCCTATTTACCATAACAATTTAATTTATAAGCATTAATGTCGCCATTACAATCATAATAGCATTTTCAATAAAAGTGGCTTCTGTCATAGGTAATTTTAAAGCAGTACCTAAACACGCACATCGTATTGATTTTTTGTCCAATAATGTTTTTGTTACTCCAATTGTTGTTATCCCTAATACTATAAGTGTAATTATTAAAGCTATATTAATTTCAAACCGCAATAAAAACATCAGTCCTAAAGCTGTTTCAATAAATGGATAAACTTTCCCATAAAAAGGAACACGTTTAGCTAAAGGGTCGTACATACGAAAGGATTCAGGAAAGCCTTTTAAATCTAACATCTTGAAAAAACTAAACACGATGTAAAATAACCCCATAAAGTCGAGCATAAAAGCGCTCCAAGTCCAATTTTTATAATGTAATAATACACTTGCAGTTGCTATATAAAAAATGATAAGCAATAAAGGTTTTAGCTGTTGTAATTTACTTTTTTCTTCTTCCATAGGCATTGCCGACATACTTGAAGATGCAAACACATTCTTCTCTTTCTTTTCAGATAAAGTATACTTTTCTGGTAATGCTTTTTGTAGTATATCAGTTGAAATATGTTTATTCATTTTCACTTCTGCCTCACCTTTTTCAAGATTAACAGACACCTCTGATACGTGGTCTATTTTACTTAAATATTTCTCGACGGAAGCCTTACAGTTATTGCAAGTCATTCCCGCAATCTTATATGTGTGTTTCATTATTGCTGTGTTAAATAATTAATAATCGTTGATTGAACATAATAAGTTCTAATTGATTCTATTTGGTTCATTTGAAACTTTAGTTGTAGTTCTTGAATATCCAAAACATCATTAAAATCTATCGTTCCTGTTTCGTAGCTTTTGATTAAAATGTCTTCTGCATCTTTAGCTTGCTTTAAGTTTTTTGTTTGAGTAGCATAACTTATTCTTGCAGAAATGCGTTCGTTATTTGCTTTGTCTAAAAGCGTTTCCAATGCATTTAAACGTTCCTGTTTTTGAGCAGTAATTTCCTGCTGCTGCAAATCATTTTGTTTGGTTTGGGATTTATATTTCTTATTGAAAATTGGGATAGATACCGAAACCATTGGCATTACAATATCCTTTCCGTTATCGCTGAAATCCATATTTGGTCTTTCAGCAACATTGATATAATCTAATCCAAAACCAATCATTGGACTGCTTTCTTTTTGATTTAATAATTCTGATTGCTCTATGGATTTATAAAGTTTATCATATTTTAGTAATTCGGGATGTAATGCTAAATTTTCAGAAGTAATATCAAAGTCTTCAGAAGGTATCAGTAAACTATCTACCACATTCACGGTAACATCATTATCTCTATTCAATAGATTATTGAAGTTAGTTTGTTCTGCTAAAAATTGTTGTTGCAATACGTCTTTTAATTGTTGCATTTCGTTCTGACGCATTTGCAATCGCAACACATCTACTGCGGATGCTTTACCAACCTCAACAGATGTTAGTGCTAATGTTTCGTAAGTTTCTAATAGTTTGATGTTTTCAGTTAACACCTCTTGCTTTGCTTTGTTGGCGTATAGATTAAAATAGGATTGTGATACCGAAGCCATTAGTTTTCGCTTTGCGATAACAATGTCCTCGTATTTAGCATCTGCCAATGAACTTACATAGTTTTCTCTCGATGTAATGGTTCCGAACCACGGTAACATTTGTTTAGCAGATACTTTAAAGCGTTGTGCACCTGTTCTGGTTTCCGGTTCACTTACAAAGTAACCAACACCAAATTCGGTATTAGGAATGGTGTTAACCTCGTTTACTTTTTCAGAAGCTCTTTTGTATTGTAACTCAAACTTTTGAATTTCTGGATTTTTTGTTAAAGCTTCATCAATAAATATTTCTAATTGTTGAGCGTTTGTAAAGAGACTCAAGAAGCAAGAAACAAGAATCAAGACGAGTTTAATATTTATTATTTTATTTTTCATTTGATGTTCTTTTAAGTTGAACTTCTGCCTTCCAGCTATACAATACTGGTACAACAAACAAAGTGATTAAGGCAATGAGCATTCCGCCAAAACTTGGAATTGCCATCGGAATCATTATGTCGCTTCCTCGACCTGCAGAGGTTAATACTGGTAATAATGCTAAAATGGTTGTAGCTGTAGTCATTAAACACGGTCTGATTCTTTTTTCACCAGCTTCTACAATAGATGCTCTAATTTCCTTTTTATTCTCTGGTGTATTTCTATCAAAAGTTTGCGTTAAATAGGTTGCCATTACTACACCATCGTCTGTTGCTATACCGAAGAGTGCAATAAACCCAACCCAAACTGCTACACTTAAATTAATGGGATGCATCTGGAATAAGTCTCGCATATTTTCGCCAGCGACATTGAAGTTTAAAAACCAATCTTGACCATAGAGCCAAATCATTATAAAACCACCTGCAAAGGCTACTGCGATACCTGTGAATACCATTAAGGACGTACCAACCGAACGGAACTGAAAATACAGAATTAAGAAAATGATTGCCAATGCTAACGGTACAACAACCGATAAGGTTTTTTCTGCTCGTAACTGATTTTCATACGTTCCTGTGAATGCATAGTTGATTCCTTTTGGAACTATCAATTCACCAGAATCTATCTTTTCTTGAATTAATGCTTGTGCATTTTTAACAACGCTTACTTCTGCAAAGCCATCTAATTTATCAAACAATACATAGCCAACTAAAAAAGTATCTTCACTTTTAATGACTTGTGGACCTTGTTCGTATCTTATCGTTGCTAATTCGCTTAATGGCAAAGGACTGCCTTTTTCAACTGGCACATAAATCTGTTGTAAGTCTGTTGGGTTTGCTCGTAATTCTCTTGGGTATCGTACTCGAACACCATAGCGTTCTCGACCTTCAACGGTTTGGGTTAATACCATTCCGCCAACTGCTACTTTTAATACATCTTGAACATCTTGTATCGAAATGCCATAACGTGCAATTTTCTCTCTGTCAATATCAATGAGCAGATAAGGCTTACCAACAATTCGGTCTGCAAAAACAGCTTCTTGTTTCACACCTTCAGCTTCCTTGATGACGTTTTCTAATTGCACACCAAACGCTTCAATCTTCTTTAAGTCTTGACCTTTTACTTTAATTCCCATTGGTGCTCGCATTCCTGTTTGAAGCATTACCAATCGGGTTTCAATAGGTTGCAGCTTTGGTGCAGAGGTTACGCCTGGCAATTTGGTCACTCTTACGATTTCATTCCAAATATCGTCTGGTGATTGTATTTCTGTTCGCCAATTACGATAATACTCGCCATTGTTATCTGGAATGAGTTGAGACCTTTCGACTGCGCTCAAGGTGACATTTTCGGAATTATTTGGATTTGCGATGAATCGTCCATCTTTCAATTCAAACAAATCATTATAATTTACTTTATAGCGTTGACGTTGTCCATTTTCATTCAGCATATATTCTGGTTTGTACTGAATGATATTTTCATACATTGATAAGGGTGCTGGGTCTAAAGCTGATTCTGTACGACCTGCCTTACCAACTACGGTTTCAATCTCTGGAATACTGGCAACAGCCATATCCAATTGTTGTAAAACACGTTTGTTTTCTTCTACGCCAGAATGAGGCATAGAGGTTGGCATTAGTAGAAATGAGCCTTCATTTAAAGATGGCATAAACTCTTTGGCTGTATTTTTCATAATGAAAAAACCTGCAATGACAATAGCTGTTGGAACAGACAAAAAGAGCAACTTATTATCTAAACACCACCTTAAAATACGTGTGTAATATTTGATAAATAATGAGAAAATACCTAATAAACCAAAGCAAATAACACTCACAAAAATGAGATTCCAGAAAATGCTTTTATCCACGCCTAATGGTCTCCAATATTCAGCTAAAAGGAATACTATTGCTGATACCGAAATAATGATATTGATAAAATTTGTTGAAAGTGAAAAGTGAAAAGTTGAAAGTGAAAAGTGGAATTTATCCCTGTTCAAAAAATCACTGGTTATTGCAACCGTACCAAAAGCAATCAATACTAACCCCAACCAATACCCGTATATTATAGCAATGATTCCTAATGCTATTAAAACGCCATTTAAAACATATTTAAAAGTGCTTTTGATGTTTTTCTTTCTGAATAAAAACGCTGCAAAAGGTGGAATTAAAAATAATGCTACTATTATAGAAGCTGTTAATGCAAAAGTCTTTGTGAAGGCTAATGGTCTGAATAGTTTTCCTTCCGCTCCAATCATTGTAAATACAGGAATGAAACTGATAATAGTTGTCATAACTGCGGTTACGATTGCGCCAGACACTTCAGCTGTTGCGTTATAAACTACCGTGTTTATGGGTATGAGATTCCTACTTTCGTGGGAACGATTTTCGTCTAAATGCCGAATAATATTTTCTGATAGTATAACACCAACATCGACCATCGTTCCGATAGCAATTGCAATACCAGATAATGCGACAATATTTGCATCGACTCCAAAAAGTTTCATTGCAATAAATACCATTAGAACTGCAACAGGTAATAGTCCAGAAATTAGTACGGAAGCTCGAAGATTAAACACCATAATAATTATTACTAAAATGGTAATCAATATTTCTAGCGTTAAGGCTTCGTTAAGTGTGCCTAATGTTTCTTGAATCAATTCTGTTCTATCGTAAAAAGGCACTATGGTTACTTGTGAGGTTCTACCATCCGCTAATACTTTTGAAGGTAATCCTGCACTTAATTCACTAATTTTTTCCTTTACGTTATTTATGACTTCCATTGGGTTTGCACCATAACGAGCTACAACAACAGCACCAACGACTTCAGCTCCTTCTTTATCTAATATACCTCGTCTTGTTGCAGGACCTAAAGAAACTTTACCAATATCCTTTATCCTAATTGAAGTATAATTTTCGGAAGTAACTACTGCATTTTCGATGTCTGAAATGGATTTCACATACCCCAAACCACGAACTAAATATTCGGCTTGGTTAATTTCCAATGTTTGTGCACCAATGTCTTTATTACTTTCCTTAACTGCTTTTACAACGTGATGCAATCCAATATTATATTGACGCATTAGTTCTGGATTCACGTCCACTTGATATTCTTGAACATAACCACCTATAGATGCTACTTCTGAAACACCGCTTGCAGAGGACAATGCATACTTTACATAGTAATCTTGAATACTTCTTAGTTCGTGTAAATCCCAACCACCAGTAACATTACCTTTTTCATCACGACCTTCAAGTGTGTACCAAAATATTTGTCCTAATCCTGTGGCATCTGGACCCAATGCTGGATTTACATCGTTTGGCAATAAACCACTAGGTAACGAATTTAATTTTTCCAGAATTCTACTTCTACTCCAATAAAACTCAACATCTTCTTCAAAAATGATATAGATACTTGAAAAGCCGAACATAGAGGAACTACGAATGGTTTTTACACCTGGAATACCCAATAATGAAGTAGTTAACGGGTAGGTAATTTGGTCTTCTATATCTTGTGGTGAGCGACCATCCCATTTAGTAAAAACGATTTGCTGATTTTCACCAATATCGGGTATGGCATCCACAGCTACAGGATTGGATGGTAAAAAACCAGTATCCCAATTAAAAGGTGCATTTACTATTCCCCATCCTATGAATAGAACGAGTAGTAATACTGCAACAAGTTTGTTTTCTATTAGAAATTTTATGCTTTTGTTTAGCATTAGCTTGATAATTAAACAATTAGACAATGGCGTTAAGAAAACACCGAATACAAAGGATTATCCTAATGGAAAACATCCACTGGATAAAAAAGTCTATTGCTTAAAAATCAAATTAAATATGTCTCGTCTAGCTTGTAGATTTGCCTGACAACGAGAGGAGGCCTATATTCTTCGTAGGAGACAACCTTTTTATCTAAACTTTCAAAAAGGTTGATATAAGTGTAAACAAATGAAGCAACAAATAATTGTTGGTCAAAAGATAGTGTGTCAAAAGATATGTTTAATTCATCTTGACCATCAACTATCAACTGTTCGTCAGAACAACAATCTTTTACCTTAACAGAACATCCTTCAGTTGAAGGGTTTTCCATTTCCATACCGCAACCTTTTGCTTTGTGGAATATGGCAGTTTCAACTAAATTATCTCCACAATAATGCATATCAATAGTAAATGACATTGTAGAAAAAAGCACTACAATAGCCATCAAAAAGGATGATATTTTATGAAAAATTTGCTTCATTGATAATGCAAAGGTATAAAATTTTAACAATTTTTATTGGGATTAACAATATTTTAATTTTGCAAATGAACTTTTGAACGAACCATTGTTACAGGTTCAATCAGAAGTTAATGGGACCACTCATATTGATATTGAAGAGATAAGAAACTTCACAAATGGATTAATTTATCCTTTATACTTTTTAGATTTTGAAACAATTGGTCCCGCAGTTCCAAAATATAATGGTAGTAGACCATACCAACAATTAGTATTTCAGTATTCACTTCACATTCAAGAGACTTTAACCTCAGTAATAGAGCATAGGGAATACCTCGCAGATCCAACCAAAGATCCAAGAATTGGATTTATAGAACAACTAATTCAGGACTGTGGTAGCAGTGGAGACATATTAGTCTACAATATTGGTTTTGAGAGAGGGAAACTAAATGATCTAATCGATGTATTCCCTGAGTATTCTAATGAGTTGTTAGGGATTGTAAATCGTCTGAAAGATCTAATGATTCCGTTCCAACAGAAATGGTATTATACCCCAGAAATGAAGGGTAGTTACTCAATAAAGTATATTCTACCCGCACTTGTTCCTGAACTTTCATATAACGATCTTGATATAAAAGAAGGAGGTAAAGCATCCAACACATTTCTATCAATGGTTAATGAAACCTTTGAAGGTGATGTGCAAAAAACAAGGAGACAACTATTAGAATATTGTGAGTTGGATACCTATGCTATGGTCAAAATCCTTGAGAAACTACTACAGGTATAAAACTGATTTTCTCTAAAAAATCTGAAAAAAATTTATTTTTTAAAAACTCGATTTTTTCCAAAAAATTCCGGAAAAATCCGGGACGGGGCATTGAGCCCCCTGTACAGACACCAAAAAACCCTTATTTAAAGGGGGGATACCGGAGGGGGTCCTGCAGGGGGGGTCCCCCACGGTATGATCCTTCACCAATTTTAATCGGCAAAACCTATTAATCACAATAATAGCGTACACTTTCATTTGTGAGTGTTTTCATAGCGATAAAATATAGGTTTTATGCGGCATGAGGGGTGTTGCTGCTATAATTTTAGGGTATAGATAGGTAAACCTTAGAATTATGAGTATTTCAATATTATATACAAGAGTTTCGAGCGTAGATCAGAAAACGGATCGGCAAAGAGTAAAAGAAAATGAATTTGATAAAGTTATCGAAGATAAATGTTCGGGAGCCATTCCAATTTTTGAAAGACCCGAGGGTTCAACCTTAAAAACCCTAATAGATCGACAATTGATCAAGTCAATTTCTGTTTGGCAAATTGATCGTTGCGGTCGTGACCTTAGAGATATTATAAATTTTATTCATTACACCACTGAGAGAGGAATCCCTGTAAATTTTTTATCGC
>Ga0209714_1000798_pt1 | contig 17909 bp, 10 predicted proteins | sample COGITO_mtgs_1104_5_FD_185517 | JGI IMG/M metagenome (GOLD analysis project Ga0209714, IMG submission 185517) | Pelagic marine microbial communities from North Sea - COGITO_mtgs_110414 (SPAdes) (version 2) | ecosystem: Environmental > Aquatic > Marine > Epipelagic ...
TCATTTTCGTGTGCAATCCCTTCGACGAGGACCAAAGCGAAGAAAGAAAAAGAAGAGATGATCAGCATGATTTATCTCTCTTTTTTCTTCAATTTAGTGAGACTAAGAAAAGAACTTATTATCAATGAGACAACCATTTTTAGAGGTCCTTTCTCCAGACCTTCGGAAGTCCGTTACCCCACCAAAACAAAAAACCCCTCCAAAGTAGAAAAATCAAGATATAAGTTACAACTTGTCTTCCTTATTTGTGTAGCCGCACAATTAAAGAAGGAGAGGAAGAGAATAGTATTTAAATTTCCTACAGTAAAACTTGGTCAGAAAACCCCCTTTTTTTGTTCGAAGTTTAGGTTTTGTTTCAAAGATGGCTGCATTTGAACGCACGAGAGACAGCGTCGGCAACGAAATGCTCCACAAGAAGAGACACGGCCCGGCGATTGGTGACAGGAGGCACTTAGATCTGACTCAAGATGCACCACTTGCAATCTCAGGGTGGCTGTACAAGATGAAGCGAAACCAAAAGCTCTTTCTGCCCGACTGGAACTCCCGCTTCTTCACCATTCAGGAAAGTTACTTGGTATGGTACCACGGTCAAGGATCGGCAATTGCTAAGAGCGGCTGTATTCCGCTTTCGGAAATCACCAAGGTCAGCAAGATCAAGGATGCTGACGACCCGAAGAAGCCCTCGAGCAATTTCTTCGTCAAGAGCAAGAAGCGAAGCCTGTTTTTACGGGCAGACCAGGCATCCGATTGTGATAAGTGGGTCCGTGTTATTCAAATGCAGATCGATCTGCTAACTGGCGGGACTTCATCGGGTCCTGCTTCCACCAAAAACTACAGAAAAAGCAACGGGGGAGGGAATAAGTATGACAAGATGATGAGCAATATCGACGTGATGATGAAGGATCTCGAGGAAATTGAGGCAATCACCAACACTCCCACACCGAAAAAAAAGCAAAATGCTTGGGGCGGGAGGCTGGATATGGACGACAAAAGCTATTTAGAGCCACGGTGTAGGGCAGCTAGTGGGACCCCCCCAAGCCCCATGCCGAGGAGTATTAATGGAAATATACGAAGCGGGAATGCAAGCGGGACTGGGAAAGATAGAGTTAACACTTATGCTAATGGCAACAGCTATATCTCGAGAATTTTTGAGGGGAGAGGCGATGATAGCAGTGGGGAGGGGTTATCATCCAGCTATACTGATAAGAGTAGCTCAGGCGGAGAGAAGATGGGTTACATGTACGACGAGGGGGAGAGGGAGAGGCAGGCCAAGATCAGATATAACGACAGCAGCGATTTTGAAAGTGACAGATGCGGTGACGGCGATGCAAGGGAGGATTGGAAGAAGAGCCCACGGGATGGGGCCAGCAGTAAGCTGAGTATCAATGATGCTATGGACGCTCTCAGGGCCAAGAACATTAAACGATTCCAGGAGCAGCCACAACAACTACTGTTAAAAAAGCCGCAAGGTCAGCAACAGCATCAGCATCGACAGCAGCACGAGCACCAGGAAGATCTAAGTAAACAAAAACGGCAAACTTCACCAGATATGAAAAAGATGACTATGACGAGTCCCCCCAAATTGGTTACGAGCCCCATAAAATTAAAGAAGCCCCTCGAAATGTATGGTCACGACGACGACATGAACGACATGAACGACATGAACGACATGAACAGCAGAGGCGGTCAGCTGATGGACAAAGATGGTGACTACGGATTCGAAAGTATCACGAAGACTATTGTCGGTGGCAGGAACGGCAACATCCGGAACATGATAGACGACCATGATGTGGATCATCATCGCGATCATCGCATCGATGATCCTCTCGGTGAAGATGACAATAGCGAAGTTATGATTGATAAGGACGAAGGGGAGGGGAAAGAGGCGAACGAAGAAGGTGAAGGACGGGTATACGCGGCGCATGCAAGTGATGGAATTGACTGCACTGACGACACCTCGGACCAGATTATTTTAGAAGAGTTCGATGATGAAATTGAAAACCTCGCTCACGGTAATGTGCACGAGACGCTAGGTAGCAGGAATGTGAAGAAAAGAGGGAACAGAGTTAGTCTGGTAAGATCCAGCACCGAGTCAGGCGACTGGAGTGTGAGGTCATGAATGTAACATGTTGTCTAAAATAATGTGAAATTGACAGGCTTACCCAAACCCTAAAATCAAATCCTGGTACAACCAATACAAAATATCCAATTAAAGTTTACACACAATATTTACGTTGGCACAACAGTTTTCAAGCTCACACTAGTGTCTGCATCTCCACCTCCGGACACATTGGCTGGCAATCCAATCAAGCCAAGCAAGCACGGCAATAGGACAAGCCCAATCACAAGCCCCCCCATCGTCAAAACAAAGTACAGCAAAAAAAAGTACTTTTCAACGAAGATGAACTCTGTTGTTGCAAGCATCGCGATTCCCAAGAACGTACTAATGGCTCCATCGACTAGCGGTTTGAACATGTGGTCAACCGCGTGTTTTGTCCTGTCCACAGCAGTTCCAGTACTCTGCAAATATGCAAAGCACAGGTGCGCCGTAAATTCTACCGCCACTCCCACTGACACGATCAACGTGACAGCTGGGATACCATTCAGCCAAATATCCGCGAATCCCATCAAGCAGACCAGAGAAAAGGTGATGAGCATAATACAAACTGTCAAGATGAGACTTGTCCACATCGCCGTCAAGAACTTCATGACAACACCAACACCACTAGGCTGAATGAACAGGAACGTCAACGCCATAATGCCATAGACAACAAAGCCCATCAAGATAACCACCTGACTGACAGTGTCCCAAAGTGTGGTGTACTGTTCCCAGAAGATGATCGGAATTCCTGTGGGAAAAGCTGCAAAGCCAGTCTTCTCCTCGTACTTGCTAATTGTGTCGCGGCTCCACTTGATGAGCTCGACGTATTTCTCCGTACTCGTGAGTCGGTTAGCAAACATTTGCATCATGGTGATTGGCATGGGGTAAATCAACTTTCTGTAGCCTTGAGGGATCAGACTGCAATCGGTGTGGTAACCAGTAGGATTAGTGTCATCTTTAGGTCCCAATTCGCAAGTTCCTTCGGGAATGCTAAAAGTCAAGCCACTTTTAGAGAGGTCCTTCTCTTCCATGTCTTTGGAGCACTCGCACTGGAAGCCGGGTCCAAGCAGCTTCCAATAGTCATCGTTGTCGACCCACAGCTTCAAGCACTCCTCAAAGTGGTGGGGGTGGAAGGCGAGCTTGAAAAAAGCCGAATTGTAAGTATCCAGCCATTCCTGCCCTTTCCAGCAAGGCTCCATCCCAGTCTTGGCCCAACCATCTCCCTCAACATTGCACATCATATAGGCTACTGGCCAAGCGCTGCACCGGCTCAAAAACGCCTCCCCTCCTGAGTGGGAGTGACACGAACAGTAGTCCTTCCTCTTGGGCTGACCGAACTCGTCAAGCTTTGGATTGCCGTCTTCATCCACATCCGGATTGCTTCCAGGGCAGTGCGCATCCTCTATGTATTCGTCGCTGTCTGGGTCTATAATTGGACAGGTACCAAACCATTTATTGTTCAGAATTTCCTGGTCAGCGTCATCAGGACCGGAAATTTCTTCCCCCCTGGGCTGAAGAATAGAGGTGATAGTACTCAGACTGAAGTTGCCGCTCCTACCGCTCTCATCGTCGAAGGTGTCAAGTCTGGGATCAACAACGTAAAGGGCCCTCCCAGTTTCTGCATCGTACGTGACTTCCATTCCCAACGGCTGGAAGACGTACTCAACCAAAATGTCCATAGTGGCGCTCAACTCTCCCCTCCTGAACTGAGTATTACGCTCAGAGTCATCCAAGTGTTTCCATTTACCTGTATCTGGGTCGACCGAAATGTAATCGCAGTCTTTGCAGTCAGAGTTCGAACAACATGAACCACCCTTGGCCACTTGACTCGTCCCAACATATTCGATGGGTTCTCTCTTCAGATGCTTACCCCAAGTCTGACCCCAAGCTGATCCGCACTTGCCGTCATTTTCGGTATCCTTCGCTTCGCCGAAGTTACCATCCTCGCACCTCACGTTGTAAGCTGCTTCACTGCCGAACCCACTTGCACACTGGGTCTTCAGATCGGGAATATTGGGTTGAATGGGATAGCCGGGCCTACCCCCCAATTGAACCCAGGGAAGGCCGTACCAGCAAGGCAGACCCCACTGGTACATCATATGCAACCAGTTCAACCCCAGCTCGCTGACCAGATCGTCGTAAGGTTGAATCCATGTCTGTGGAACCTCGCTCTGACTCAAGGTGGGGTACTCATACGGAAAATTTGCGTAGTAGTCTTTGACCTCCGCCGTGGTGAAAACACGTTCTGGAGGAACTGGGTGCGTCTCGTTCTTCCAGAGAGCGTAAACGCCACGAGTCATGCTGTCGAAGTCTAGCCACCCTTTCTTACACGTCTTGAAAGCCTCATCACGCGGGACTCCGCACCTATCAGGCAGATCACTCAGTTCGGGAACTTCATCGCTAAAACCGGGTAAGCCTTGCTTCGCATATTTCTCACGAATCCACGGCTGACCTTCATGGCTGTTGACATAGGTGTACTCCGTCTTGATGCATTTGACCCAGTTTTCGTAAGACAGTCTACACTCATTCTCGATGCTCCCGGGGAATGGGATGCTAATGCCAAGATCAACACCATCCACGGCCGCTTTCTCGTGGATTCCGTTATTCCCGTAGAAACCCTCGCAAGCGAGCGGGTTCTTGCTGCTTCCGCATAGGCAAATATCGTCTTTACAGTCATCTGCCTCCACAGACGTCTGCAATCGAAAGTAAAGCGGGTGCTGCTTTGGCCAGTCATCGAGCTTCCGAGTGGCAATGGCAAACGGCATAAATCCAAAGAAGCCGTCTTGGATAACCCAAAAGTCTGCTTCGTGACTGCCCTCCTGAAAGATGTGCTCGAAGGAGAGTCCCTGCTTCAGCTTCTTCCAACCCTGCTCAGTTCCAAATACTATGAAGGCGGCGACACCACCGATGATAAGCAAGCGGCCAATCCAGCTGACGATAAACTTCCCGTATAATCTGGACAAGGCACTCCCCTGTTCCTCCGCACCGCTCTCTTTGAGAGCTTCAAAGTCCTTCTTGCCAAAGCAAAAAAACAAAGGATCTGGTTGTCCTCGTCGGCGGCGCTTGGCGTCCACACTGCACACGGCGGTGAACACAAAGAGGACGTTCATAAAAATAAAGACAACACAGCAAGCAGCCATCTGGGTGAAAGCAATGCACACGGGCAGCGGGGTCAGCATCCCAAAACCAAACGCAATTGTGTTGGTGACAGAGGTGAGCAAGATGGAAGGACCGGTGACCGCCAAACAGTTCCCAGCTACCTCTTCAGCATCCGCCACATTCTTGTCGAAGGTGTGGAAGCTGCCAGCGACGATGAACATATCATCTACACCAAGTCCGAGCAAGAGGAAAGGGAGCACCTGAATTGACGTAGCGTTGAACTTAATGCCTAGCATGGATGCAACCCCAAGCCCACTACCGATTCCTAAAGCGACAGTAAGTACCCCGAAAAGACCGAGAATGAACCGGCTTTTGTGAAAAAAACTTCGGCACCTCATAAATGACATCTTGGCGTATGTGATCATGAGCAAGTAGCCAACCACGACCAAACCGAAACTACCCTCACTAGCTTTACTAATAGCCCAGCTGAAGGCTTCTTGCACAAAGCCGGCCGTGAAAATGACCGCCTTCTCCCCGTCGCTATTAATATACGAGGTTTCGCCGTAGACCTGATCCACGACGATTTTTTTCCACGCTGTGAGAGCATCTTTGACATCATCTGGGGAGAGAATCCACCCGTACATATCCTTCCATTGATTGACGAGAGTCATGGCAGTTGCCTGAAAGTAAATTGTCTGAAGTGCGTAGACATTGTCAGCAGTAGAGTTGCAGCTACCTCCGCAGCCCAAGTTAGCAACAATAGATACTCCTCGTCCAGCCTTGTCGTCAACTCCAGTGCAGGTCCCACTGAAAGGCAACCATCTGACGCCTTCACTGTGCATTGTTTTGATATTGAAGTCGGCGTGCTCTGGCTGCCAGAAGTCATCTCCTAATTTGATCCATTTAAATGCTGCCAACGCGAACAGAGTCATATCGTGGAAGCAATCGTTGAACTTTTGGTACTGATCGCCGACGCGGCAATCAGATTTGCGGATAACTCCGCTGCCGATGTTGTAACCAAGCGAGTCCCACCCGCCGTCGATATTTCTCTGAGTGGCATCGACAAACTTCTCATATCGTGCGCAGTTGTGAAGGGCGTCGCTGTCGATGATAAAGTCCTCCACGCTGGCGGAGCATTCCTCCAGAATCGCGTACCCTTGATGGAAGTACGGGTTCCAACAACTAGTATGATCGTTGTTGGCTGGGTTACAAGGGCCTGCTGGCTTGCGTTCAGTCGCAAAAAGAGCTTTGCACGTAAGGTCGAATGAGGCCTTGAGGGAGTCGGCATTAACAGAATCAACAGTTTCTATGTACTTGTGCGCCGAGGCTAAGCAGTTGTCTCCTTTCTCACCAGGAACGTCACCGCAGATTAAGCTCGTGGCGCCATCAAAAGTATAACCGAAATCATACACGCCATTTTTGATATCATCGCAGCACGAACGAAGACAAACTCCTACATCACGAGTCGTGTCTACGGTTCCATCCTGATTGTTGAAGGGGTAGCAAGTCTCCTCGACGTTATCAACGGAGGTGGGAGCAGGGCTAGGTGGGGGTGGGAGCAAAGCACAGCCCCCCACAAACTGCCCAATAAAGTCAGCGCCGAGCATGCCCGCGGCGAGTGTGACAGCAGCCATACTGGCATCATAACAGCCGGGGTTCCCATCCGAAAAGCAAGTCATTTCCACAGAATAATCAGCAGCACTTCCGCCACCAATAAGGACAGGAGCAGCACTGTTCAGATAGTCACAACAGTCCTTGGTCGTAGAGCCGATGGGAAATGCCCCCAAGAGACTACAGGACGAAACAGCTGGCCCGCTCGGAGTGCCGCTGTCCTCATCCTCATCCTCATCCTCATCCTCTGTTTCGACCTTTGAAGTGTTCTGGGCGTTGTACCACGTCATCAAATCCGGAATTGTCGTAACAGTGTCGTAGAATTTCCAAGAATAATAGTCATAAAGCTTGTCCAAGTTGGCGTACTGTTCGTGCTTTGCTTTGCCCGAATGCAAAGGATCCTCTAAAAACTGCTTGCATACGCCCTCGTTCACTGGACTCCAACCATCTTCGACGTTTTCAATCGCGGCAAGGCGATCAGGGTTCGCCATCAAGTCCACAACAGGGTAGATCTTGGCAAACATGCACCAGTTGTAGGGGGTCACTGTGAAGGGGATGTCAAAGAGGGTATCATTCACGAGGTTGTTGAATTCGCTATTAAGAGGTTCAACAGGATCACCGCAGTAATCATATTCGCCTTCGACGAAGCAATCAAGGACAGAGAGACGGTTGTAGGCCCCGGTGGAGCCGCCATCGAGGATATCCTTGGTGTTGACGGGATGAAGGACCCCATCGATATCCTTAACTTCCACTTCGATGTCCATCATTTTATCCTCCAGAAAGTCACCCATCGCAATAAGCTTGTTCGCGACTAGCATATCTTCGCCTGGGAGGAAGTTTTCCTGTGCATTGTTGTAAATTGTTGTGATTACATGGGTTAGTTAGGGTAAGGTGTGTGTGTTAGGATGGAAAAAAATAATTCACAGAGCATTATGAGTGCCATAAGACAGGGAAATTCAACAAGCTCGATGCTTACCTCAGTAGTATCGATAAGAATGAACTCCCGTCCTATTCCCGCGATCGCATGATCCTTCAAGTACTCAACTTCCTCGTAGACCCTGCCCCCTTCCTTAATCCAGAGGTTCTCAATCTTCACCTCCACAGAGCCAAAGGTAATAATACAGGAAGTCAGTATGAAAGCGAGGGTGTAGCCGAACAAGATGACACACCACGCATTGCGAGCGGTGCATTTACCAAGGGAGAAGAAAAACCCATAGTGTGATGATCCGGACATGGCGGTTGACCGTGAGGAAGATTTGTGTTATAACAGATCCGTTCACTTTCTCTAATTCCACCCGAGAAGCAGACAAGCCTCAAATCCCAGAAATCGATTTTAATAACGAAAATTAAATCGAAAAGGGCAGGTATAGACAAGTACAGTTTTGTCACCTTTCCAGCGCACACACCGAAACCGAAACCCGAAACCGCTGCGCGCTGCGATAAAAAAGATTGCACGATTATTTTGGTTTTGTTACTTGTTTTTTTTTTTCCATCGTTATCTGCGCATAGGTCCAAGAAAACACCTAGCTGAGCTTAACTTACGTTAAGGCTGCGCAGCAGCGCTTGCATCTCTGTTACTCTCTCCCACAACTCCCTGACGGCCCCTCCAAGGAAGTCCTTTGGCACTTGGTGATCTCGCAAATTCTTTAGATTTAGCTGGGATGTCATCCCTAAAAGACTTGACGCCCATACAAAATGCCGTCTCTTCCTCGTCGGTGCCTGGTAGCAAAGAAAATGGCCCTGGAATGGGCGGTGACAAAAGTGACAGCAATGCTGACAGCACTGGCAACGGTGAGCCTGGGGCGACCGATGATGCGAAACCAAAGACGCCAAGGGAGCTTGCAGATGACTACTTGACAATTTTGCTACATAGTATGGCATTCAACGTTTTTATGGGGGTGCTCACCATGTTTGCTCTGGTTGCTGACGACGCTAGACTAGCCTTCGCGGAGAGGGAGGACGATTGGTGGTTGCAAGGGATGAGTGCTGTAGGGATGGTGAGTTTTGCCTTTTGTAAGCGACGATTTCATGGCACCACCACGCCGTGTTGCGCATACAGTGCGTTGCACTGAAAACCGTCCATCAAGCAATCTACACAGTCACACTCTCACACTCACAAACCTCATAACACCACACACCTCTACGCAACGCACAAAATCACCCAACCAACCGCACGCTCCAAATAAAAAAAGTTTCTCTTTATGTTCGAATTGTCGCTCCAATTTTATCTTCGAAAAGAATACCGCTGGGGGTTCTACTTTGTGCTAGATGTTGTGTCAACAGCATCGATGCTTCCGGACACAGGTTGGTTGGATTCAATTTTGATTGGTGATTCGTCAGCCACAGGTAATTTGAAGGCCGCAAAGACCTCTCGAGCGGGAGCAAAAGCCAGCAGGATCGTGAAAATTGTTAGGCTCATCAGGATGGTGAGAATCTTCAAACTTATGAAAATCAAGGCTCAGAAAGATGAGGATGAAGAGGAGGCAGACGAGAAGGAACGAGGGCTGGATGCCGAGCCCTCAAAAGTGGGGAAGAAACTAACAGAACTGACAGTGAGGCGGGTGATACTCATCGTGCTCGGGATGATCATGGCTTTCCCTTTCCTGGACTCCCCTGCTGCCTTCTTGGGATCAAACGAGCTCAACACACTGCAGAGGGAAGGGGTTGAAAACCTCCACATGCTGGCTACCTCACTTAATCGCACAGGAGGCATTAGTGAAGGAATATACAAGGAGAGGGTACAGGCATTTGCATTGCAGGACCCCGACAATGAGGGTAGTTACCAGACCGGTAATATATTGCACTTAAGGCTTAGTGGATGGGATGTAGAGGTCACAAACGATTGGATTAGCTCGAGCGTGAACGGAGCAAACGGTCACGATTTGGTTCCATTAGACGACATTTTTGGGGAGGATAGTAACTTTAGGGTCGTGGACAGGCCCGTTTATTTCGCTGGTAACAGTAACAGTACCCATGGCACCATGGCTATTTTCTCCATCGCTGATAGTCAGAAAGCAGCCTCAGAGCTCAGTTTAGGGCTCACCGGGTTTGTTATTATAATTTTGGTCTTCGCAGTAATCGGATTTAGTCGCGATGCAGAGACACTCGTCATTGGGCCAATTGAGAGGATGATCAATTTGGTGAAGAAGCTCAGTGAGAACCCACTGGCGAGTCTTTACAGCGAAAAGCATGCCAACGATGCTAAGGGGACGGATGCTTTTGAAACGCAGATGCTGGAGTCGACGCTGGAGAAAATTTCGAGTTTATTGCAAGTGGGCTTTGGCGTCGCCGGAGCGCAGATCATAAGTAGCAACATGAGCAGTGGGGGAGATCTCGATGTCATGATACCAGGGAAGAAGATCACCAGTATCTTCGGCTTCGGGATTATCGAGGAGGTGAGAGGACAAAATTAGTTTTTAAATCGTCTGGGCACGCGTGCATTCCGCCACTAAGAAGCAAAAATATTTTTGTCGTCTTTGTCTAACTTGGTCAACCCATACTCCTCCTCTAAATGATGATATTCCAAAACATGCCAGTTCACCAATACCTGCAGTTGCTTGGAGGAAGAAATGTGCACCTACATCAACACCATTGCAAAAATCATACACGACAACAGCATTCGCTACCACGGCGCCCCGAATAAGAACATTGGGTCAGCTTTCTTGCTGGCGTGGAAGATTTGCGATGGGGTATTACCTGGGCTACGAGATCTGAGGGAGCCGGAGGGAGAGGAGCTGGATAGGAACACCAAGAGGGAGCTTAGGGATGGGATCGGCGCTTACAGCAAAGGAATGGGACAGATCACGCGACTTGTTGGTAGCCAAGAGATAGTGGATAGCGCGATGGTAAGCATCCTGCGGATGCAGATTGACTTGCATGATGCCAACAAGGAAAATGGGGTGCTGAGCGAGTTCAAGAGCAACAATAAGTTGAGGGGATACTTTGGAGATCAGTTCGATGTGAACATGGGCTTTGGAATTCACATCGGTTGGGCCATCGAGGGGGCCATCGGGAGTCAGTACAAAATCGACGCTAGTTACTTATCGCCCAATGTGAATATGGCGGCGAGGTTGGAGGCGGCGACGCATCAATTTGGATGCCCAATGTTGTTGTCCGGCCCATTTGTCAACGAGTTAAGTGACCGAGCCAAGAATATGTGCAGGAAGGTGGACGTCGTAACGGTCAAAGGTAGCCAGACGCCGCTTGAAATCTGGACCGTCGACATTAGCGACTACAAATTGGAGGATCCAAGCATTGTGAAGGACGTGCAACAGCCTGTCGACTTCGATGTTGTGACAGAAGTCCAGAAGACGCTGGACGCGGATTTTACCAAGTATTATACATTGGCAATGAATTCTTATATTGCGGGGGATTGGGGAAAGGCTAAGGTGGAGTTGGAGAGGGCCATGGGAATAATGCCTGAAGATGGACCGAGCAAGAGTTTGATGGGAGTGATGCGGGGAACAGACTTCGTCGCGCCAAAAGATTGGAAAGGTTTCAGAGCCCTGACGAGCAAGTGATGAGATCGACGCTACTAGTGCCTGCCAACAATTTCTGGTTGTACATATGTTAAATGCTGCATTGGCTTTAGCCTTAGTTAAACCAGAACTTTTTTTCCACGAACATCAGCCGGAGAAAGACGAATCAGACCCATCACCTTCAACATCTGAACCTTCTTCTTTTTTTATAGCGCTGGAAAACTCTTTGACATCCATATTCAAAAGTTCACCAATGTCAAGGGAGCTGCCAAGAGCAGAAGCACGGCGTTCATCTTCCTTCTGTTTTTTCGTCTCGTCAATCTTCATCTGTGCTTCCATTTTCTTCTTTGCCAAAATGGCCTCTCTTGCTAGAGCTACGACCATTTGTCGGGTTTCTAGTCGGTCTGAGCTGTTGTCCAGGATTTTTTCAAGCTCAGTACAATTTTTGTCCAGGGAGTTATTGAGCCCACCATACAGACCATCGATATTAAGAGAGTGACGTATCACCTCCATATTGTCGATTTTGGTCAACCTCATCCGCATTCGGCCATTGTCAATATCTCCAGTCTCGTCAGTCTCCACACTCCCCCCAAAGTCGCTCCCAAAATCAGTTTCATGGTTGAACTTTGTTGTTTTCGATCTCCCCCCATGAGCCTCCTCAAACATCGTCTTTGCCTCTGAACGCCATTTTTTTTCCAAGAATTTCTGCGAAAAAATTGGGTTTGCGCCGTCCATGCCTCCAAACATATCGAATGCAATAGGGTCGTACGACGAGAGGCCAGAGGAAGCTCGTCGACGTAGGGACGAGAGTCGCCTCTTGTCAGCTGCAGAGAGGGGGGCCTTCGGTTGACTGTTCTGTCGGTTGTCAGGAAGATTCGACGCGAAGGTTGCTTTGAGAGAATTTTCGTTGTTTTCATTCTCGTTGTTGGAATCGGACCCTGCACCAAAAATGTCATTATGGTTGTGGTTGTGGTTGTGGTTGTGGTTGTGGTTGTGGTTGTGGTTGTTGTGGTTGTTATCATTATCGCTATTGTTATTGCTTGTACCAAAGAGATCTGAAGATGCCTGGCCATCACCGAGGTGAAACGATTTACGCATGAACGACTCTCCATTCTTTTCCTCATCTAGGGCGGCTTCGCGCTCAATTGCTTCGATATCCATGGTCTGGTTCAGGGTTGACCCAAAGTCAGAAAAAGCTTTTTCTAGTGCTGCCCGTACATCCTCAGGGTCAGCACGTATTAAAGGCTTATCGAAAAGCGCGACATTAGCTTTACTAGAACCACCATAAGACGACATTTAATTCACCGTTACTCTCAATGTCAAGGTTGTTTTGGAGATAGTAAAATTTCAAGCATGTTCAAAAAAGTGAATAATGTTTATCCATGCCACTGTTGCCAGTAAAGTAAAATAAAGCTCCATGTATGTCTTTTCACTCGGTTAACTACACTAATTACTCCCTGCTAAGGGAAACGGTATGAACACACGAAGCGTTCCTTGCTTCTCCTCTTTTGCGAAGCCTTGTTCTTAGCCGTAACTACTGTCTCCACTGTCGGTTTAATATCATCTAGATTTGCTGTATTTTCAACTCGTAGCTGGAGAATTGAGTCATTCTCCAGGCAAGCTTCTACTAGACTTTTCGTTGCCTCAACGCCAAGTTCATTGTAACTGAGCCTCAGGGTCCTGAGGGTTTTGTTGTGACTCTTGAGAAGGTCGGCGAACGAAATAGCGCATTCTCCACCCAAGCGATTCCGAGATAAATCGAGGTTTAACAACGTCTTGTTTGTTTCGAGCAGCCTAGAAATTTCAGTCCCGCCAGCAGTAGAGATCCCGTTGAACGGAAGCTCAAGAGTTTGCAGTCGGTTTCGGGGGGAAGCGGATGAGTTGAGGAAGACCCTTGCGCACTTTATGCAGCCAGATTCACGTAGATTGTTCCACCCCATATTCAGTTCCAAGAGATTGGCGAGGTTAGGCCAAACAGCACCATCTCCATCAAACACAGTGGCTGTAAGGGAATTGCCACTGAGATTTAATGATGTCAGCTTTAGGCTCGAGTTTTTTGCCAATTTCGTGTTGAAAGTGTACTTCCGAACAAGTTTTTTGCTCTTCATATGATCTTTAGAAGCCGGAGCTTCTTCTTTCTCTCCATCCAGTTCCATAGCCTTACCTTCTCCCTCTTCATTTTGCTTCTTCTCGCTTTCCTTCTTAAAAATCCGAAGATCCGAAATTTTATTTTGAGACATAGCAAGTCCCAAGAGCTTGGAATCGACTGTTAAGCTGCTCAACAATGCACTCGCTCCCTCGCTTCCGATGTGGTTTTCGCTCACGTCTAGACTGATGAGACCTTGAGGCATGTTAGCGCCCAAATCTACAGCTTCTCTGGTGGCGAGGTTGCAGGCAGAAATGTCCAAGTGAGTTATGAGATGAAAATTGGCAAATGAAAGGGAGCAGGCGAGCAATTCACGGAGTTGCAAAGGGTCCAGCAAAGACCTGCAGAACAAGGCAGTTTTGTTGGAACGGAGGGAGTTGAGGATGAAGGATGAAGTTGTGGTGTTTGTCATCAGGTTGGCAGTGGAGCTACTTTGGAGAGTCTCCTCCTCCTCCAAATCTCTATCTATTTGACTCTCCGTTTTGGCCATCAGTACACTATTGGTTGCAATGAAATCATCATCGCGGAAAAATTCATCAGCACTGTCAGCGCCATCATCCATTTTGCAGACTACGCTTGGGATTTATTGATTTGTCAGTTGTTACAGTTGGATGCTGGGGGATGTGATGTTATTGGGCGTTGGAAGGCGTATGCGTTGGTCACTAATTCACGTACGGGACTCTGACAGCGTTCTCCCCTTTCAAACGCTATTCGCGGTTTACTACTTTACCACTTACTTTGAAAGAAGGAAAAAGAGAGCAGAACAGGGTGGAGGTGTACCGTAACCGAAGGCCAAAGTTTTTTTTCAATAGAATATTTACTCAAAGGGAGTCAGAGTAGACTTTACACGAGACCATAGAAGAAATAATTTCAAGAAAATAGAAAATAGATAATATTCTGATGAGCCCTCGGATCTTGGTTCGTTGATGTTTCGGATCCTCGGATCCGGTGGACGGTGGAGAAACTTGAGACTGTTTCCACTTGATTTTATTAAGAAAGACTATCAAAATGCCTCTAACTTGCACTGATCCCTCCGAGATTCATGATGTTACCATGGGAAAGGGTGCCGCTGGCATCCCTTCCACCACGGTAAGTGAAAAACCCAGTGTCTTTATCATCAACTTTGCCCACACCCAGTACTCCCCGAAAAGTGGCAAACGTCGGGATATTTCGATTTCATCGCCTTAACCGGTGGGAAGAGCACAAGTAGAACAACTAGCAAGGCGAGAGAAGGGTGTGCTGCCTTCCTTCTGCCCTGACCGTCTGTTCTAACTTTTCTTTCTTTAACATTTCTTCCACACAACACAACACAGGTCATGGCCAAATTCATTTCTTGCGTTAGCGCGAACAAGGACCGCCCCGCTCTTCACCAGAAAAGGCCCAGTGCTGGTCAAACCGCCGAGAAGTGCCCCTGGACTGTTTGGACTTGGCAGGAATACTACGACCAAGTCACGGGTTTTGCCAAGAGTCTGACGAGCATTGGCTTCGCCGCCCATGACTGCATAAACATTCTCGGATTTAACGCCCCCGAGTGGTTCTTTGCCAACTTCGGCGCCATCGCCGCTGGTGGACTGAGTGCCGGAATCTACACCACTAATCAGCCCGATGCCTGCAAATATGTCAGTAACCACAGCAGGGCCAAGGTGGTGGTTGTTGAGGGCAAAAAGCAGCTGGATAAGTACCTGGAGATCAGCAAGGACTTGAAGGATCTCAAGGCTTTGGTCGTTTACGGTGAGCCCGTTCCGGCTGGTGCCACCGCAAACTGCCCCATTTACAGTTTTGATGACTTTATGGCCCTTGGAAAGGATGTGGAGGATTCCACCATCAATGCCAGGATCGCTGCCCAGAAGCCCGGAGAATGCTGCACGCTCATCTATACCTCTGGAACAACCGGAAACCCCAAGGCCGTGATGATCAGCAACGACAACTTGTGCTGGACATCTTCCACCATGTTGAGCACAATCGACCCTCTAGGCCCCAAAGACTGCTTGGTCAGTTATTTGCCCTTGAGCCACATTGCCGCGCAGATGCTCGACATGCATTGCCCCATGTGCACTGGAAGCCAGACCTTCTTTGCACAACCGGATGCCCTCCGCGGGTCTCTGGGAATGACCTTGAGGGAGGTGCGCCCAACCGTCTTCTTTGGTGTCCCCCGCGTTTGGGAGAAGATCTACGAGAAGATGCAGGCAGTTGCCAAGGGAAATAAGGGAATCAAGAAGAAAATCGCCGCTTGGGCCAAGGCCAAGGGTACGGCGAAGAACGAGCGTGCTCAGTTTGGAAAGAGTGGGAGCAAACCCTTCGGCTTTGGCGTGGCCAACAAGGTTGTCTTCAGCAAAATCAAGGGAGTCTTGGGTTTGGACAGGTGCATCGCCTGCTTCACTGGAGCCGCGCCGATTGAGTTGAAGGTGCTCAACTACTTTGCAAGCATTGACATTCCTATCTACGAGCTCTTTGGACAGAGTGAGTGCACTGGCCCTCACACTGTTAACACCCCGACAGCCTGGAAAATCGGCACCTGCGGACGTCCCTTGCCTGGGACCGAGAGCAAGATTGTTGAAGATACCGGAGAGATCTGCTACCGCGGACGCCACATCTTCATGGGCTACATGTACATGAAGGATAAGACAGCCGAGACCATTGACAGCGAGGGATGGCTCCACAGTGGGGATGTCGCCAAATTCGATGAGGACAACGACCCCAACATCCCTGTTCCCAGTGGCTTCATGAGTATCACCGGGAGGATCAAGGAGTTGATCATCACGGCCGGCGGAGAGAACATTCCCCCTGTTCTGATTGAGAACGAGTTCAAGCTCGCCATGCCCGCGTTGAGCAACTGCATGGTCATCGGAGACAAGAGGAAGTTCTTGACTATTGTGCTGTGCTTGCTGGTTGAGATGAATGAGGATGGCAGCCCCACCAACAAGCTCACCGGAGCTGCTCTTGACACAAGTAAGGAAATTGGCAGCTCCGCCACGACTGTCGAGGAGGCCCAGACCTGCGAAAAGTGGGAGCAGTACTTTAACGAGGGGACCGAGAAGGCCAACGGCAAAACCACCAGCAGGGCCCAGAGGGTCAGCAAGTGGGCACTTTTGGCCACCGACTTCAGCGAGTCTACTGGAGAGCTCACGCCAACTCTTAAACTCAAGAGGAGTGTCGCCTCCGATATCCACAGTGCCGTCATTGAGGGCATGTACGCATAAAATGCCGTCCGTCGGTTCTTGTGTGACGGATCCAAGAAAATTTAGGATGCCAAAAAATAATGGAATGAGAATTTAAGTTTACAACAACATTATTTATGGCAAAAACGAAAGCAGCCAATTTCTTTCGACGAAAAGTATCTCTGCACCTACTATCTAGTAAGCTTTATCAGTTTTATCAATCAGTTAGTAGTCCATCGAAGCACAGCTTACAAATAGCTGCTGGATATTCGTTATCTGCTTCACCCCCCAACCAAGTGCACACCCATACTGCAAAAATAATTTCACCCTCTCATAACCGACATCTCCAGCTGCGTTGAACGCCAGATAGTACAGGGACACATATGTCAGCTCAGCAGCGACACAGCAGTAAGCAAAGAACCAATAAGTCGAGTAATAATACTTGACAATGTTGAATTTCGCCAGGACAGGGTGCAGATTTTCTCGCTTCACAGGCATCTTGTGATGCAGACCCTTCTTCGCGCTTTCTACCATCCTTGCCCAGTGCGATGTAACATCAAGGACCGCACTGCCCAAGAAGAACCCTAAATATTTCTGAGGAAAAACATGACTAAGAACAAACAGCAACCCTAAAGTGGCTACACGATCAGTTAGCATATCAAGCAGGCTACCCAAATTCGACTCCTGCGATAGCCACCGAGCGGCCTTTCCGTCAAGCACGTCCATAGAAAAAGAGGTCATGTAGCAAAATATCGCGGTGTTTGGATCGTGCAGTGCAGCTTGGAAAGCTACAATTAACAGAGCGATACGCAAATAGCCAATGAGGTTGGGGAGGAAAAGAAATGGAGGATTTGAGGAGGTCAGGAGCAGAAACAAACCCTTGACGCCGCCAACTGGGGAGGAAGAAGATCCTCCCCTTGTGTGCGTGTGCACACGTTGCTCCATATTGTTGCAGTTTACACTGATGTTATCATTATCATTACCATCATCAATGTCCTCCGTGTGATAGTTGTTCCTTGAAGAACAACATCTTTCTGGAAAATTAAATTCCTCGCCGAGCGAGGTGCCGTTCTTCTTTCTTATTCGAAGCGGATGGCGCACATTTGACGAAGAAGAGGCAACGGGGGGAGAGGCAGAAGAGGAAACAGAATTGTTCCAAACAGTTGCGAGAACAATCAGAGCGACTTTCTTCATGAACTGGAATCCGCTAAAGGAGGTGAAATTGAGAAAGTTTTCAGAGTAACAGTAACGATATAAATTACTCGGTCTTTCTCCGCCAGTTGCTTAAACGCTTCAAAATGCGTTCCAAAAGAGCA
>Ga0209714_1000809_pt1 | contig 17823 bp, 10 predicted proteins | sample COGITO_mtgs_1104_5_FD_185517 | JGI IMG/M metagenome (GOLD analysis project Ga0209714, IMG submission 185517) | Pelagic marine microbial communities from North Sea - COGITO_mtgs_110414 (SPAdes) (version 2) | ecosystem: Environmental > Aquatic > Marine > Epipelagic ...
GATCGACAATGAGCAAGTCATGAGTTGCAATCGATGCGGTGAGTATGGCTGCTGTATGGACCGCGAAGGAGAGCCAGGCAGTAAGCATTGTGTTGAGTAAAGGAGGGGAGGCTGGCATTGGGGAACAAATACAAAACGATAGGATTGGGTGTTGATTGCTTTGAGTTTAGTTGTTCTAATGGATAAGTTTGGATAAGTGCCTTCTACTGTAGTTTCAATGAGGCTGAATTTTGGTTTGGGTGAGTGAGACAGACAGCAGAGAGGTTTGAGCGTGTTGTCCACCCAAATGCTCATTCACACTGTTCTGACAAAAAATCGTCCGTTTGTTTTACTTGAACTCTCACAAATCTCTGTGCGTGTGCCTGTGGCGCTCGAAAAATTCTAATAACTTGGCCAGACAACAATGCCGAAGGTAAAGAAGAATCGGTCGAAGACCTCCACAAACGCGCCCTACAGTGCATCGTCGAGTTTCACCACCACCGTGACGGCGCGAAACGGTGGGGCTCAGCAAGCAAAGGTCTCTGCTGGCGGTAATGCATCCCTGATAACACCAAACACCTCGATTGGTCAGCATTTCCTCAAGAACCCCGCTGTGGTCACGGCAATCGTTGAGAAAGCAGGGTTGAAATCGTCTGACGTCGTACTGGAGGTCGGTCCAGGTACCGGAAATATGACAGTGCCAATGCTTCAGCGGTGCAAGCGCCTCGTGGCGATCGAATTTGATAAGAGGATGGTTAGGGAGGTGCTGAAGCGAGTGGAAGGCACACCGGAGGAGAACAAGCTGCAGGTGGTGCAGGGGGACGTAATGAAGACGGCCCTGCCCTTCTTCGACGTGTGCGTAGCGAATATTCCATACCAGATCTCCTCTGCCCTGACCTTTAAGCTTTTAGCACACCGGCCCATGTTTCGCTGTGCTGTCATCATGTACCAGGAGGAATTTGCGCTCAGGTTGAGCGCGCGCCCCGGAGAATCCTTATATTGCCGTTTGAGCGTCAACACGCAGTTGTTGGCCAAGGTTGACCAGCTCATGAAGGTCGGGAGAAACAACTTCCGCCCCCCCCCCAAGGTTGAATCGCGGGTTGTTCGAATCGAGGTGCGACGCCCCCCCCCTCCCGTTGACTTCAGGGAGTGGGATGGAATGATCAAACTGCTCTTCAACCGCAAAAACAAAACCTTGCGGAGCGTTCTGCTCACCAAAACGACCCTCCGTATGTTGGAAGAGAATCTTAAGACGCACGAGGCATTGAAAGGTTTGGGAGGATCTGGTGGGGATGGTGGCGGTGGAGGAGATAATGTCGGAAGTCTGGCTTCCATGGGCGATTGGATCGATGAAGATCAAGATCAAGAAGCAATGAGTGGTGGCGGTGGTGGTGGTGGCGGTGGTGGTGGTGGTAATGGAAAGGGCGGCAAAAAGATGAAGTCGAAAAAGAAACAAAATATCGATGCAGATGACGAACTTGAGGCGGAAATGATGATGGATGACAGAAACTTAAATGGAGGAAATGACGGCAGCAAAATGGGGGATTTCGCCCGCGTCAAAAATATCATCGAGGAGGTTCTCTCAGAAGAAAAATACGTGGATCAAAGAACAGCGAAGATGTGCATTGACGACTTTCTTGAGTTGCTCAGCAAATTCAACGCCAAAGGAATCCACTTTGCTTAAAAGTAGACGGAAGGGAAAAAGGGGAGAGGGATGCAAATACAAACATTAACAAAATGGAGCAACTTTTTTTAACAAATTTTTCGTCCCCTTTTCTACGTAGCATGCCGAATCCGCCAAGAAACCCTAGAAATTATGTACTACCGCAAAATTTTGGGTGGAGGCTCAAGCAGAATAAGATGATATTCTGCAGGCCTTCCATGATGGTGTGCAAATTTCCACTAGGCATCCTGAGGAAAGTACTAATAGGGTTTACTTGCCGCTGCCTTCATTCGCCTCGGGCAGATCCTAATTGACGACGATCCTTCCGCCATTGATGTCAATTCTTGGCTACACTAGCGCAGGCAAGCTCTGCTGCTGCTCGAGAACTGAATTCGACAAAGGCGCATGATCCGTCCCTGTTCGTTCGCACGCTGGCAAGGTCTCCGAATATTGCAGACTTTGATCTCAATAAATCATCGTTTGCTCCACCACAGCTTTCCAGATTCCTAGCCAAAAGTGTCATAACATTTGGATGGCTCGGACTATTTTACGTTAACCGGTAGGACTTGTCTCTTCGCCTTGCTTTCCTCCTTCCCCGAGTCCTTGTTCTTTCTGTTCTCCTTCCCCGAGACCTTCTTCTCTCTGCTTTCCTCCTTCTTTGGCATCAACCTCTGCCAGCTGCTGCTCAGCGGCGAGCTCACGTCTGTTCTTTGCCATGCGAACTACTCCCCCCCTCCAAGGAGCTGCGATCATGACCTGTGCGGTGGTATAGCGCTCCTTCTCCTTTTTCTTTGCGCGAAAAATATTCCTTCCAAACAAGCCCCTTGTGCAACGGGCGATTATTGAAGCTTTAACATCTTGGAGCGTGCCACGGCTTTGGAGCATCTCAAGGTGAGCAACCATTATTTCGTCATTTTTTAGCTTTGCATAATAAATGGGAGGGAAGCCGAACTTGTCGCAATTCGCAGATATATCATAGCCCATTTCCCAGAGGTCGGTGAGTATTTGCGTCTTGCCATAGTGCTTTATTGGAGTTAGTATTGGTGTCTTTGTCATGATATATAGTTGGGAGCTCAAGAAATTAAAGATATAGACGACATCAAAATATATAATACAAATATAAATACAAATGAGCGCGCGGGCGTCCGTTCACTCGCAGAGAACTCACCATTGCGAAGAAGGCGGAGTTGCCAAATTTATTTGCGTCGCAAGGTCTCGATAAATCGACGCCCTTCTTGTGCAGGTACCTCAGAACTTCTGGACGATCAAACATGCAAGCAAGGAAAGCGGGTGTGTTGCCGACGTCATCGCCCATGGTGAGATCAGAGTAACTGCCACTGAGGTGAAGGTCGTTGACCGTTTCCAGGTCTCCCTCAACTATTGCCTGATACATGCCTTCTGAAGGGCGGCTCGTTTGTTCGTAAAAAGTAGTTTTGGACGTTTAATCGAGGCGAGGGTTCGTGTAGGCGATTTTGACTCCTCTTTCAGCCGTGCGGTTTTTTTCGCATCAATTTCAATACGAAAACATTATATGTCCATTTTTAACTCCCCAGCGTGGGGGGGGGGCGCTCGGGTGGGTGGTATAAAACATCTACAACTTTGAAATCTGTGATACGTTAAGAAATTTTCTTCTGAGTAGCTACTCGTAGGCTTTTTGGCGCGTCATTGTCCGTAAAATTTAATCATAAAACTCTGAGTATACCTTGACTCTAACTTTCAAACAAAATCTGCTGTCGCAACCCAAGGAGAGGAGAATTGAAGAATTGGTTGGTGCCGACAAATTGACGTCTCAACTGCTGGTGCAGGCTGCTTTGAATAATGTCTGAAGTGCAGAACATCCGAGTAGCAGTTCGCTGTAGGCCTCTGTCCAAGAAGGAACTTGGCAACAAAGAGAAATCTATCTTCTCCATCAAGTCGGGGAATGTTGAGCTGCGGAACCCTTCCGACGATAAGGTTTCTACCTTCAATTTTGATCGCATCTGGCCGGATGATTCGAAGCAGACGGAGGTATGGGATTTTTTGGGTCAGCCTATGCTCGACAAGTGCATGGAGGGCTTCAACGGGACTGTTTTTGCCTACGGGCAGACAGGATCGGGGAAAACGTTTTCGATGCAGGGTGTGCAGACTGACCCAGAGTTGAAGGGATTGATCCCGCGTTTCACTTACCGCCTCTTTGATCGCATTGTTGAAGAAAAGGAGAAGGATAAGAACAAGCTTTTTCTTGTCACCTGCAGCTACTTTGAGATCTACAACGAGGTTATCAGCGATCTCCTGGACCCGAGTTCCAAGAAGAAGGGATCGGCGAGCGGTCTCGATGTGAAGGAACACCCCGTTCTGGGTGTTTATGTAAAGGGACTGCAGGAAATCGTCGTCGAAGGGGCGCCGAAGATGAACGACCTCATTATGCAAGGAATGGGAAACCGACACGTGGCAGCGACCGCAATGAACGAAGAGTCGTCCCGTTCGCACTCCGTCTTTACAATCAAGATTCACCAGAAAGACGCAACTGATGAGTCAAAATCGATGTTTAGCAAGGTGAATCTCGTCGATCTCGCCGGTAGCGAGCGTGCTAAGTCTACGGGGGCGTCTGGCGCCACTTTGAAGGAGGGAGCGAATATCAACAAATCTTTGTCCGCCCTAGGAAACGTAATTAATGCGCTCGTGGAACAGGCCAAGGGGAAGAAAAAGGGAGTTTTCATTCCCTACCGTAACAGTAAGTTGACTCGCGTGCTGCAAGAGTCGCTCGGTGGAAACAGTCTAACAAGCATGCTGGCTGCCCTCAGTCCGGCTGCCATTAACTACGACGAGACGCTCAGCACGCTCAATTATGCTGCCCGAGCGAAATCCATCAAGCTAAGTGCCAAGAAAAATGAGGAAGCCAGTCAGGTTTCGAAGTTGAACGATGAGATCGCCGCTCTCAAGAAGGCGTTGGCCGAAATGGCGGATGGCCAGGGCCCTGGCGTTCCTGCCGCTGCTTCCGGGGGCGGAGGCGGCGAGGTCCAGCTCGTCTCAGATCCGGAAGCCGAGGAAAAGTTTAAAGCCCAAATCAGGGAACTCGAGGCGGCGATGAATGACACGTGGGAAGAAAAGCAGAAGCTATCGGCCGAAAAGGAAGCGGAACGAAAGGATATGATCAATGAGCAGCGTGAGGCGTTGTTGAGGGCGCAAGAGGAGCGTGAAAAACGCTGGCAGCTCATTGAGGAGAAGGACGACGTAGAGTTGAGCGTGAGAAATGTGTGCGACTCCGTCGCGGAGCTGCCCACGAACGACTGGCTCAGCAAAGTGCGCAGTATGTTGTCGCTCGAGCAGGAGATTAGGGAGGAAACGACCGTCACTTCCGTCTATTTCGATGCCCTAAAAACCGATAACGCACTTCTCACCTACGGAAATCAGCTGACCACCATTGACGAGGACGACAATCAGAATCCTAGCGTTACGTCCTTTGGCCTGAGGCAGCTCACGAGCAAGGTTTCGCATCTGCAGACGACGAGCAAAAAGCTCCTCAAAACCCAGGGCGAGCTGGTCGAGTTTTGTACCAGCTTTGTCCGCGAGATTCGAGCGAGTTGCGAGAAATGGGAGAATGAGATAGATGCTGCTGAGGCGGCAGGCGAAGAGAAGGAGGGAGAAGATGAGACGGAGGACGAAAAGCTAAAACGGAAGGCGGAGAAGGACCGCAAGAACCAGCAGATGGAAGATGCTGCGAGGGGTCTTCGAATGGTGGTGAGACAACTGAATAAGAAACGAATTGAGATCAACAGCGGCATCGCAAAGGAGCGAGAGAAACTATTTGCGGTGATGGAGCACTCCCGCACTGTTATGGAAGTGGTCCAAAACGAGATCACCAAGGCCGAGTCTCGTTCAGTCGAAGACAAAGTCTTTAGCCAGGAAGAAATCGACGAGCAGCGAAACGTTCTCCAAAACGCACGAGGCAAAATCAAGGCGTTTTTCGACGAACAGCAGGCCAATGCTGCTCTCGCCGAAGAAGAGAAGAAACTTGAGGGCGCTGAAAGCAAGATGGAGGAGTCGATGGATGTTTCTGACAGCGACATGAAGGAGGCGAGGTCACTGGGTGTCGGCTCGGGGAAAATTCTCAATAAGCAGATGACGGCCAGTCACAACGCGGAAACGGCGTGCTCGGCCCGCTTGAATTGCAAGACGAAAGCGGGGGGCTGGGTTGGCGTCGAACGCTGCGACACGGAGCAGTATCTGCAGATCGATCTCAAGCGCCAAGCCATTGTTACCGGCGTCGCAACCCAGGGCCTTTTCATCGAGAAAGAGACGGACGCTAGCTCAGCAATGGCCACCTTGAGCCGGAAAAAGTACCGCAAAGAGATACGCAAGGTAAAAAAACAATCAACAAAGCAAGTCCCCGTCACCAGAACAGAGATGGTCGCCCCGATCACTATCGGCGATGTCAATGCCCGAGGCATCAACGACGACCTCACTCAGACTCGAGATATACTCGCTACGGTCATTAATTGGCCGACATTACTGAAGAATACGCCACCCGAGAAGCTGCTGGGTCGCCCGCCCGTCAGATTTTTATTCGATCTGATTAATCTGGTATCCCGGACCACTAAATTCGGCGCCGACCAGCCTTGGAGCAGCACCAACTGGAAGTCGCTCCAAAGCAAGGGCGATAAGGTCAGTTTTATGGACTCAGTTATCGGGCACGTCGTCGAACAGTGCGGTGGCGCGCAGGCAGGCATCGAACCACCGGCACTTGGATCCGACATTGTCACTGGCTCTGAGGCAGGCAACACAAATCGATTTTTGCAGCTCATGGGAATCGCCGCGACCGCTTTTTCCAGAGGCCTGAAGGGCGAAGCGGTCGTACTTGGCGGAGAAACCACCATCACGGATATGGTAGAAGAGGTTTTCGAAGAAGAGGTGGAAGAGGAAGTTGATGTGGAGATCGTCGAAGACGTTCCTCCTCTGAACCTCGCCGACGAGAAAAAGGACGATGGCAGTGAAGAATATGGATCTTTTGTCAAGAAATTCAAAATTTTGTACAGCTCAGAGAATGACGACAATGAGGACGGATTTCAGCTAGCTGGAGAATTTGTTGGAGCTGACGCCGTAACGAACCACGCTCTGGTGCCCCCTATCCCCTCCGCCCGCTTCATCCGGCTCGTCCCCGTCGAGTGGACGGGAGGAAAACCCTGCATGCGGGTGGACGTCATTGGTTTGTACCGCGACGAGCGTGAGAACGCGACCGTCCTGATCAGTCCGAGGCTCAATGAAGTCAACCAACTTGCTGGCCTATCCCTCACTGGTAACGAGTTTGCCGACAAGCTCAACGACCTGCTCGGCAACATGCACCTTTGCGTCACTGCACTATTGTCCAACAGCGAAAAGGTCGAAGGGGGGGAAAAGATAGCGGCGCAAAAGAAACGCGAAGATATGATGGGTGCTATGACCAATCTGGCGGAGGAAAAAGAGGAATTGAACAAACAGCTAGAAAGGGCCAATCAACAGCTCAGAGAGCAAGAAACGTACATCGCCGAGCTTCTCGCCAAGGCCAACGAGAGCCAATTTTCTCTGATCAAGCTTCAGGCCGAAAAAGAGAAAGACTCGGAACAAATTCGCAATCTCCAGAAAGTATCTGTGGCGTGGGAAGATAACAAGAAAGAGATGGAGGAAAAGATGAGTGCCATTGAGGCTGTTGCCGCGGAGAATGCAAGAGCAAAAGAGGAGGCCTCTGAAGCCCTGAGTGTGTTGACCGATGAGCGCGACCTTGCCAGGAACAATGAGGAGCAGCTCTTTCTCAAGGTCGCGGAAACAACCTCCGAGCTCGAGGCTCTTCAAGAATCTTATGTTTACATGACGGAACGTTGCAACAACTACCAAGATGACATCATGGAGCTCCAAGAGCAAGCGGAGGGGTACCAATCGGTCATTAAGCAGATGGCGGTTAATCAGCCAGTTGTTTTGAGCAGCGGTAAAGGCTCGAGCAGCGCGGAAGTGCCCACTCCGGCAGCAGCTCCAGGGCCGGATCAGTCTCCGGTGCGCGCGCCCGCGCCGGATCAGTCTCCGGTGCGCGCGCCCGCGCCCGTGCCCGCACCCGCATCGGCCGTATCAGATGCGCCCAGCTCGCCCCAAACTGACCTGAAGGTGACACCAAGCACTAGTTTGGACGCCCTAAGCAACAGAGACAGTGGTGACGATAGTGATAATGACGGGTCGCCACAACCTCGTGAGAAGACAGAGAGCGAGATAGAGGCCGAAGAGCTCGCTGAAATGTACGGTGGGAACACTGAATCAGTTGCTGTCGTGTCCGCTAGCGAGGCGGCAGTGAAGAAGAAGAAGAAGACGAAGCGAGAGTTGGAAGAAGAAGCATTGCTGGAAATGTACGGGGAGGAAGATCTTGGCAGTGACGCGAGTGCAGTTGTCACTAAGGCGGAAGACGTCGATGTGACGACGAACAATCACTTTGATGGCACCGGAGAGCTCCGGGGCCAACTGCCGCCGCAGTTTGGTGATAACCAACGCGAAGCACGTGAGGAGCGCTTAGTTCTTCCGACGCTGGGAGGTGCGGGAGAGAAGATTTTTGCAGACCCGGATAGCAAGAACAACAGCTTCGCGGTTAACAAAGATGCCGAAGAGGACTATTTTGTTGACTATGGAGACGGAAGTTATGGCGAGGATTTCGATCTTGAGGATGACTTTGAAATAGATCGACCAAGCGACTTTGACAAGAAGAAGAAGGCTCGACCAAGCTCGGCAAATCGGACGCGACAGCGTGGAGGGGAAGGAGGAGGTTTCACTGGGTTATAGTGAATGCGATAATATTGCGACTAATGTGATAATTTTTGCGACCGATGGACGGATGGATTTTTTCCCCCTTTTTCTTTCGCCTTGAATTGAAAATAGCGTCGTTTGTAGCAAAATAGCTCAGCAATCATTTCCATATTAATCTTACACACACACTCGTCCACTTATACTTGTCGAGCTGCTCAAAAATCCTTGAGAAATAGGGCCCGAAAGGCGCTCTGCTGCTCGAGATTATAAAGCCTATCAACGTAAGCAGGCGTCACTTCTGGGAGAACTCCTCCGCCTCCCCCCGCAGTGCTGCCAACGCTGACAGTACTTCCAAAAAGTCCCCCTCCTCCTTTCTTTTTCTTTCGCGTTCCGCCCCGCAATCCTTTTTTGTCGTCGAAGTAGGAGGTAGTTGCGTTCAGGCTCCTCGTCTTAGCTTTGTTGTTCTGTTTTACCTTGGGCAGATAAAGGTCATTGGGGTTTTGGTATTTCTTTTTCTTTTTCTTCCTACCGCCGCCGCCGTCGCCGCCACGGACACCGCCGACGCCGCCTTCACTTTCTTTCGCTGATGATTCGACAGTATCGTTCAGCAACCACAGCCTCGCGTCTTTGTCACCACGCATTCTCATTAGCCCATCGGCGACTTGCGTTCCAGTCAGTAGCACCCCCTCATATTTCGACAAATTCTCTTCCCCCCCTTCCCCCCCCATATCTTTGTCCTTGCCCTTATTATCGAGAGGAACGGCGAAGATGTCCCCTAAATTTTTGCACCGCTCGCTGATGGGAATATCTTCGACTGTTTTTAATAATTTCAAGATCTCGTCCTTCTGCCACGTATACCGCCTGAAGTTTTTCATTGCGTTTTCTAGCTCGTCACTTGATACAAGGCCGTCCCCACTCGTATCTAGATAGTTCATCAAACTCCGCACGTCACTCTTGCTCAAAAACAAACCGGACTTTTTCAATGCACGTCTCAGCTCAGTGCCATCCACGGTCCCATCGCCGTCAGCGTCAATGTCTTCGAACAAATCTCTGCAGCGCATACAATTCTTTCTCATGAACTGCTCGAGGGATGCAAGCGCTGATATTGCGCCAGTTGCCTCTGCGTGGCGTATTTGCTGCTGTAATCGGTGGGCTTCGAGAGCCTTTTCCCTGTCTTCGGATTTTTTCTTGGCCTCCTTGAGCGCTTTTCTCTTTTTGGCGGCCAAAACCCTCGTGCTCGGCTGCATAAAGGTCTTTATCCCGGTAACCATCTCTTCTGTTGTGACTTCGCCATCTTTATTCTTGTCCAAGAACTCAATCAATGCTTTTGTTGTCAACCCCCTTTCCTTGGTCCAGCTCAGTATTTTGCGCAGCACCGGTCCCGCACCACTCAACTCCAATTCCACCAGCTCCTGGTGCTGTCTCTCGTGGTTTTCTGCGTCCCTTCTTAAGATTGCCGCATCCGCTTCCCCGCGATCGTCGAAAGCCGGCTCATGATATCCACCCCTGTTCCCGAAATCGGGTTTTTTCAACTCCAAAACCCCGCTAATAAACTCAGCCTTGTCGACTTCTCCGCTACCGTCCTTATCCATTTTGAAAAATACGCTCATGAGCATCATGCCATTCGCCTTGGCGACATCGTCAATCTTCCTCAATATCTCGAAAATTTCGCCCCTTTTCTTTTCTTCGTCGCTCTCAAAGTATATCCGCGCGACAGCCTCCTCGAGCTCGTCAAATGAAATGTCCCCGTCACCATTAGGATCTACGTAGCGCATCAAATTCACCAAGTCTGTTTCGGTAAATTTTGTAGACTTGTGCGCCATCGCCATCTTCTTAAACCCGCTTCTCAACTCGTACGTGCTCAAGCACCCAGTAGGCCGTGGTGGTGGAATTGGCCTCCCCTCTGCGTCCTTCTTGGGAGACGATTTCTTCTTCCCCATCCACTTTGGTCGCTTTGGCGGCGGGCTGTCGCTCTCGCCCTTACCACCACGGTTAGAACTGCGCACAATGTCGTCGTCACTATCCTCCAGAGACGTCGTTATTTTCTTGTTATTCAATGGGATGTTCCTCTCTCCCTCCTCACCCTCACTCTCGCTATCAGTATCTTCAAACGCATTCTCCCGCTGGAACGTTGTATCCATCGAATTAAAAAAATCCTCCAGTGTCAAGCAGTGCCTTTTTAGAATCCCATGAATTTGCTTCAACAGCATTTTCCCTTTCCTTTGCATCTTCGCCTCAATTTTACTCCTCTTTGCTTTACTGAATGCAGCGAGTGTCTCCTCAATGTTCACACTCCCGTCGTTAGTGTAGTCTAAAAAGTCAAACGCCCTCTCAAGATCTTCTTTACTGAATGCGTTCTTCTGCTCTATCTTCGTAGCTTGTGCATTTGCCATAATCTGCTCCTTCTTTTCCCGTAATTTCTGCCTCTTCTTCTCTGCCTTCTCCTTCTTGTTTATGTTCGACGCCGCCTTTTTAAACGCATCCTTTAGCACATCAATCGCGACAGCATCTGTGTCTCCGGCGTCAAGACACATCAAAGCAATCTCGTTGTCGCCGTCTCTTACGCCGCAGCTCTGGAACACTTTGAACATTATATTCTTTGTTACCTCACCAGTGTTAAGCGGATCAAACATATGTAAAAAGTCGTTGAGACGAATCCCCCTTGATCTAAGATAGGGCAGACACTTCAGAAAGATGTTGTGTGAGCCGTCAGCTCTCATTTGTTTCTCGCTGAACCGCCGGCAGACTCGAAACGCGTTCTGCAGCTCGTTGAGCTCGAGAGTCCCAGATTTGTCCAGGTCCACAAAGTCCACTATGGCCATTATCTGAGAAGTGGATATCACCTCTTCGACCAGTGGCTCGAAGATGCTCATATCATTTTGCAATATCCAAGTCTCCTTGAGGAAGAACAAAAAGTCTCGGGTTTTTTGAAGCGCTGATTTCAGGATAGAGTTAGGTTTGGCACTGGAGTCTGCAATCCAGCCTGCTTCGAGCTGCTGAATGAGATAGATGAAATCTATCAGGTTCCCACTACTCCTCGATGTGGCGGCGTTCACTGTTCCGGAGGTAGTTATCGAGGTAAGGCCAAGATGATTGATTATTTCATTGATCATTTCATCGGTGATCTCTAGCGTCGGGTTGCTCATGATAAGCGTCTGGTTAATGTGGTAAGAAAGCAAGGTATGGGGAGTGTTTCGGCGGATTTTGGAGCTATTGTCAGAGTTGGTGCAAGAAGCGCCCTAATTTGGGTGGATTCAGGTTATTGTTCGGGTTAAATTAAAGCTCTAAAAATTTGGAAAAAAAGTTAGTGCGGTTGACTCCGACAACCACCTCTAAAGGCTGTTCTTCTTTATATATGGGGAAATCTTCCTCCCCTGACAAACCCACGGGTCCTCGCCCTCCCTCGGGGCCGCCCGGTGACCTTTACTTAACCCAGCAGTACGAGAAGATATTCTGTCGAAAGTTCCAGGATGAGGCCCCTCAGCCTCTTGTGAAAACACTCCCAACAGGATTTGTTTTCAGCAGCGCTTATCCGGAGGGCAAGATTGATGCAGCAGGCGCAGAACGGTCGCTGACTGAACATTATCAAAAGATGTCCACCTTCAGGCAGACAAATCCATCAGCGCACATCACCAGAACACACACCATGCCCAATTCCCAAACTGTTAAAAAGGTGGGGAGCTACACGTACGGGCAGCGATCCCTTACAAACAGCTCGTTCGGGAACTTCGAGAAGCCGAAATTCACAAAGAGGGTCAGTCTTAAGGAGCAGCGGAAGTTTGGAGGAGCCTGCATGCAGGCGTTGGGTGAAGGTGATAATGCAGAAGAGAGGAAGCCCTCACCGGAGAAGCTGTGGGGTAAGATCGAACGAGAGCGCCTGTACACGATGAGTGAAAGTGATTTAAGGGCAGCCAGACGGCGACTGCTGCAGGAACAGAGTACACTTGAGAGCTCCATAGCAGAGAAAATGGATGAAAGCGTCGTCAAGAGGAACGCAACCCAAACAAGGTGAGAAATTGATTCGACTTGACTACCGGGGAGCGCTTCTTTTTTTCGCATCGTGCGTGCTTTGGAGTCGGTGCTGGTTTTCTTCTACATCACTTTTACCAGTACATTTTTCTCACTCGCATAAAACAAAACAAAACGAAACGAAACGAAACGAAACGAAACACTTCCCGCCCCATCCCATTCATTGCAGGGTCAAACAACTTGATAATTTCAAGATGAAGAGGAGACCACTCGCGCTGCGTGATGGTGAAATATTCGGTGATGAGAGCTTAGCTGAGATACATAGATGCAGGACAAAAGCTAAAACGATGGTCAAGGGAGCTTCAACCGATGCCATGCAAGCTATCATGCGGTCAGCTCCTCGGAGGCCAGAGACAGAAGAAAAGCGGCGAGACATCAAGCCCAATTCCAACACCATTCGGAGCGTAGAGGCCAACTTTGACAACTGGAAGAAGTTCCTCTAAAGGAAGGAATGCAGGCGGTGTATTTAATTTTGCGAATGATAATGTAAATGCTAAAGGTCTGCGCTATTGCTAAGATGTGTCGAAGATTTTTCGGTTTTTTCGGAGTTTTGGTTTTTTTGTTTCAAGTTTTCACGAACATTAATAATTACGTGACTAGATCATCACTCACATTTTTTATCCTCTCAAAGAACCCGCACACGTGTCCCTCCGTCCACGCCTGGCTCCTCCCTCCCCCGCCTTCCCCGCCCAAACTTTTCGTGAATGTCTTGGCCGCCGCTCTCTACGGGGCTCTACTCTCCCCCTGGAACTCCCCTGCACCTCCCAGAGGAGGTCTACTACGAGCACATCCTGCCCTTTGCTAGTTCTGTTTTTGTTATTCCAGTTTCAAAATTCGCCAGAACTATCCACCCCCGCCATCTCCGCTCAGATATTAACGCCATCCTGAGGTGGTTTGCGTTGGAGCGTTCTAAACGAAATGCCGACGCCAAACCCTCCCCTCTCCCCCTTTCCACGTCCCCCTCTCCCCATGATATTGAGGGTTGGATTCCACGAACGGCATCAAACAACAAGCGCCTCAAGTTATCGGAAGATTCTCGTGTGACTGAAATTGCTATTCGCTCGACCAACCTTTACCTTCAAGAAAATGTTTTGGAATTGCTCTCCCCCCTGGACAGACTGGAAGTCCTTTCTTTGTTCAATAATGCTATGAAATTCCAAATTCCTGCAAATTTCAACCTGACTTGTACGAATTTAACAAAGCTGTGGCTCAACGACAACCAAATATCCGGCGAGTATCCCACCTTTGAGACGACGCCTTTGCTTGTGGATTTGTCCCTGGGCCAGAATTTGATTCGCAGACCCATTCCCACAGATGCCTGGATTAAAAACTTGAAACATTTGGCCAAGCTCTCTGTTGATATGCTGTTCTTTAGGCTGTCCGACGGATCTTACCCTGATTGCATTGTCAGGATAGATGTGATTGTCGGTCTTGGGGTCTCGACGAGCAGATGGAATAGCGTTCGCGACTTTTTGGAGGATGAGAAAAGGGAGAGAATGATGAGATTGGAGGCTTTTCAAGTGAGTCCCTACTATTACGATGAAAACTTTCTCGGTGAAGGGCCGAAACTTTGGTCAGAAGACGGTTCGTCAGTCAGTTATTACGACGTTAAGAACAAGCAAGCTTTCCCTGCGAGAGAAGGAGAAGAGCGGAGCTTTGGTCGTAGTTCTTTTGGGGACGACTTTGACGACGACTTTGATGATGAGTTAGATCATGAAGAAGAAGAGGACGACTCTGACGACGACTTTGATCATGAGTTCGATCATGAGTTAGATGATGAAGCTCTTTATCATGAACTGATATCAAATGTAGATCATGAAGCTTCTTATCATGAACTGATATCAGATGGAATGAACGGATTTGATGAAGAGTGGTTTTCTGGATCTGATTACTAAAGGCGGACATTTCTCGGGTGCTGTTTGCATTGCATAAGTAGTTTGAAATTGATAAAATATGCACATTTCTTTTGTGGGCAACACTTGGAAATTTCTGTCTAATTTCTATCTACATCAGCTCAAAGCCTTCAAGGCGGTAATCATCGATCGCATCGCGACGACTGACATGTCCGCTAATCCAGCCCCCTCTTACTGCAACTACTTCGCATGATGACGAGACTATCCATGGCCTCCACCTCATTATGTTCACAACTATGGCCCCGCACCTTGTTTCTACTCTCAATCTTTTGGTATTACGAACGTTGGTCACCCCCTCCGTGGCGAAAAGAACGTAGCCAAAAGGGGACGCAGTGAGGTCTGCAGCCTCGAGAAGAATGTTAATCATTTGATTCATTGTCAGCGAGTCAAAAGTCACCACATTAGTCAGAATTGTCTCTTCCCCACTGCCAAGGACATAGGTTGGCGTGATAATGGTATCCTCTTGAAGAGGTCGCGATATGCTTGCGATTCGCTCGCCTCGAAAAAGCAGGGCCCCCTCCCCGCCCCAAATTTCTATCCCGACCATATTTTCGTTTTGGACAGCAACTTGTGTCTTGAAGCTCAACGACTTCAGACAAGAAGGCTTCAATCCCACCACCTGAAATGATGGGAATGTCAGAATTGTGTTCAGGGCCGTGTGAGGGTACAAGTAGAATGCGGACAACACGAAGAGTAATGGTATGGTCAACATGAACATCACCACTGTAACATTAGCATGAAGCTTTGTGTGATGTTGGCGACAACAAAGCAGAAGGTTTGTCTTTGCAGCTTGTGGGTTGATATTGAAAGATTTTAGTATCCTCTATAACCACTGAAATAACGGAAGGCCGTGGGAGAGACTAAACGAAACAAAGTCCGCATGATTAGTTGGTCAAATTGTAACTTCAAAGTAAAATTATTCGGTCAATAAGGTACCCTCCCCCCACCCCCTTTTTGTTCTTAATCATAAGTAAGAACCCCTTCCCCCGCCTTCTCCTGAGTCATGAGCGACCATTCATCGACATCTCCGGCCTTGTTGGAATTCCTGAACTGCCTCCCATGCTTACCTTCCCCAATCGCTTCTCTCCAAGAGCTCTCATCCGGAGTAGCTCTGTTTACAATAATGTCAGATATTGCCCCCCTGCACCACGATCTGACGTCCATCACTTATGAGGTGGGCGATAGTTGGCCTCTGAAACTGTCAAACCTAAAAAAGCTGCACTCCAACATGGTGGAGTATTTCCATCTCTCCCTGAACAAACGAGTTATTCCAACCAGCGAGTTTGGGTCTATCGATCTGTCGGCCATTGCGAAAGACAGTTCCGCGCCGGATATTGTTCGGATTGTTATGATGGTCGTTGGCGCTGCAATCCAGTGTGAGGAGAGGGCACAATATATTGGCTACATAATGGAGCTCAATTCAGAGAGTCAGGTTGTGTTAAAAGATGTCATCGAACGGGTGATGCAATGCTTGGAACCCGTTGATGACGGAAGCAGTAGCCCGACTAATAATCGTGACGATGACTTCCGGCGGAGGTTAAGCTCGGGAGATCTAAATGAAGAGGTAGAAATCAACTTTGATGATGCCCCAAATGAAGCTCTGAAGGAGAAGGTGGAGAAGCTTGAAAGCCGTGAGGAAGAGTCGAGGAAAGAGATAGTCGAACTCCAAAATAAGCTCGTTGCGGCGCAGCAGGAAGTCGCGGATCTGTCTGCGAGCAGTAACCAGATGAGCATGGTGGAGAACCTTGTTGACGACCTGCACAAACGACTTGAGGAGAGTGAGTCGGAACTCACCACGATGAGGCACCAGCTCACGTCTGCAATGAGTGAGAATGCCGAATTTAAGAGCAAATACAGAAAGGCGGAGAGTGACTTGCGCCTCGCGAAAGATGAGAATGAAATTTTGGGGCAGAAAGCAGAGGAGCTCGGGAGAGCGGAGGTGACCATCGGGAAGTACAAGAAGAAACTCGAGGAGGCGGCGACGATAAAAGCCCACATAAGCACGGTTGAGGAGCAGTGCTCAAAATATTTAGACCAGATAATGGATTTAGAGGCAAAGCTCAAGTCAACTTCCACTCTGCAAAAGAAAGTGGAAGAAGCTAAGGTGCAATCTTCCGGGCTTGGGAAAAAAGTGTTTGAGCTTGAGAGCAAGCTACAAATACTCGATGCCGAAAACGTTAAGATTAAAGGCGAATTGACATCTGCCAACTCTGCCAAGAAAATGTTCAAAGACGAACTAGATAAGATTAAGAGCTCTGTGAATACCGATGCCAAGGATGACGAGATCGCGGATGTCGATTTGAGCTTTGACCAGGGTATTCCTCTGCTCAGAGAGCGGCTCGCACGCTTGGAGCGGGAGAATAAGACGCTTCGGGAAGCTCAAGCTCAACCTCGACCGAATGAGATGTCGATGAAACAGAAGTCGATTGCTCCTCCTGCCCCTCCACAAAACGACAAAGTTGACGAACTCCTCTCAAAAGCACGCACGGAACTCACCAAGAAGGAGCAGGAAGTTCACGCCTTAATTGAGAAGGTCGCTGTCTTGGATAGCCAAATCGAGCAGCTTACGAAAAAGTCGGCTGATCACGAATCTAATGTCGCGTCTTTGGAGAAGCAGATCACAGCTAAGACGACAGAGAACGCTGACCTTGAAAAGAAAAGTGCAGATCAAGAGCTGGAACTGGCGAATGCCCAATCGCTTGTGTTGTCATTGCAGCAGCAGATCAAAGAAAAAGAGACAAAAATTTCAGAACTCGTGAAGGAGGTGACGGTTAAAGAAAAAGAAATCACTTCCAAAACAGCAGATATCCAAAGTCTGACCGACAAAACGAACGACAAGATTCACTCTCTCGAGCACGAGCTCAAGGTTGTCAACGAGAGGTCTACTTTGAGCGAAGACATCAACAACGAGCAGAAGTCGACAATTCTGACCCTAACAACTAGTATCGAAGATCTTAATGCCGTGATCAAGGAGAAAACCGAAAAAATCGACGAGATTAGTAACAATCTCTTAATCAGCGAAAAAAATAAGCTGCGTCTCACAGGGGAGAAGGCGGCGGGGGAAGCGCAGATCACGAAATTGTCCAGCCAGAACGCAACGCAGAAATCACAAATCGAAAAGTTAACCAGCGAGAAGGCTAAGTTAGAGCTCTACGCAAAGCAGAGCTTGCACAAATTCCAGAATAAATTCCTCGTGGCGCTTCAGAACTTGAAACAGAAATTGAAGGAGAAGCAGGAGAAAATCGACAGGTTGGAAGGAGAAAAGGTTGTGCAGAAGAGAGAAGAACGCTTAATATGCGGGAGCATGTACGAGCTCGGGTTGGAAATTTTGAGAGGAAATGTGGAAAAAATGAACACGAAAAAAAAATGAACAATGAACAATGAACAATGAAATGATATGATATGAAATGAATGATTGTAGAATATATTGGAGCTTTTTGCTGGCTAATACTTTTTTTTCCGTTTTTACTACGGCCGCGTCTCTTTCGAAGCCAACTA
>Ga0209714_1000817_pt1 | contig 17781 bp, 9 predicted proteins | sample COGITO_mtgs_1104_5_FD_185517 | JGI IMG/M metagenome (GOLD analysis project Ga0209714, IMG submission 185517) | Pelagic marine microbial communities from North Sea - COGITO_mtgs_110414 (SPAdes) (version 2) | ecosystem: Environmental > Aquatic > Marine > Epipelagic ...
TTAGTAGATGTAGGCATGATTTTAAATCAACATGATGAAAGTTAGGGATAGAATCATAAGTTAAGTTTCTCACGGGCTGAAACTTTGAAGGAAAGTTTTGCTTGATATTTTTTGTCAAATTTTTTTGTGTCTTAGAATTTTTCAAACAGATTTAGTGGGTAGACTTGGCTTTAACAACTGGCAAAATTTCTCTGTCCGAACGAATCTGTCCTAATTTCTGCATTTCAGTTTCATTTATCTTGGTTCAGTGCCTCCAACATGACCTTCTTGACACTGACATTGGCCTGGAATTTCCTCTTCCTCCTCTCCTCCACAAAAAAATCTATCACAACTGCAGACAACTACTTTTCTAATCTTGACAAGAAGAGCAAAAGTATCAAACCGAAGATATTCCTTTGCCCTCCTGACCAGGGCAGTTACACACAGCACAAACAATGTAGTTCCACCAAGGGAGATGTTGACATTCTGTCTAAGGAGCTTACCCCATCGCCTCTTTCGATTAAGTGTACCTCTCCAGACTCAGAGCAGTATAATTCCTATGAAGACTTCCTAGCGGCCGGGTTGACGGACGTCAACAACAGGAGATTGGACGGGTACGACCGGTACAGAAGAATCCGTGATAATTTTCACCCAGAGTGTGATTACTATCACGACTACGAGGCCAACAACAAAGCGGGTATCAAGGAGATCGTGCAAACCCTTACGTTCGATCACATGTTCCATAGCCTCAAGTTAAAACGCGCTGCCACTGATGGCAACAGCGAGACCAGTGGTGATAGCACATTTTATCATCGTTCGCTGGCCAATGGGGACTTCAACCAGCTCAATCGACTGATGGGAAAAGTGGCGATTCTCGTCCCTGACCCTGATCCCATTGAGCTTTCTGCATCTGTGGAGCTAGAAGTACTGATCACCAACATTGTACTGACTCACGTTTCTATTGGTGACATGACTATAACTCACACTCTGGATGCCCAGAATCGTTACATCGATATGGAGATTTCCATCCGCAACATTGGTCTTACGGCGGACATAAATTGGGCTTACTACGACACTTTCACTGGTCGTCCAGGGGGCATTCTATACAGTGATGGGACAGCCCACGGTGTCACCTCTCAAAGTTTTTTGGACGCGCAGATCAGATTCTGGCCGCGTCCTGGGGAAAAGCTTGGGAAAGGAGGGGCCCCTCCCCGCCGCGTTGAGATGGTTTCTGTGAATCCAACAGTCGATCTTGATGATATTGAGTTTGCGGGCACAATCACCGCCGGTCTTTTGGGACTTCTCGAGCCACTCGTTACTGTTGCGCTGGAAAGTGTCATCGAAGATATGCTGCTGACAGACCTGGTCGCCAAGGATTTGATGGTTGACCTCTTTCACGAGCTTATGTCCGACCTGAACAGAGACAGTTTCGACCCATGGATAAACGATACATTAGCGGGCCTCACATTCGACCCGATGGGCGCGCGAGAGCCTACGCTGGCCCGGCTTGACGGAATGGAGGGAAAAAATGACACCCAACAGCCGTTCCATGATGTAACCTTGTGGAACCTCACCCACCCCGACAACTGGGCGATGAGTTTGGTACAAGATGGAATTAAAAACTACTTGGGCCTGCAGACTGAAACTTTTACTAATTACAGTAGCCTTGGAATCAACAATGTCATCAACGGCGCCAGTGATAACACGGGAAAAATGAGTTTGGGTGACCTCGACATCTTGGTGATGAACGGGACGGACAAGTTCACCACCCATCAGCTGCGGGTGAAGGAGATCAGAGCGGGAGGTTTGAATACTTTTACTCATTTTAACCCGTTAGATTTGACCAGCGATTTGACTATCAACAATGAGTTCAGGATGGACAAGCTGTCCATCGAACTTACCATGCGACTGGCGTTGTGGCCGTCAAAAATTACCGACGAGAAAGTGGCCGAGAGCACGAATGACATCATTGTGGAAGAATTCGAAATCAACGCGCTGGAGCTGAGAGATATTTGGCTCGATTTTGACTTTCTCGCCGCGATTGACAAATACCTCGGGAAGGCGCTGAAGGTGGGGGGTATATGGGACACGCCGGTAGATTGCATTGTAGGGGCCTTCCACGCCATAAACGTTACTTATCTGAACATCACCGCATTCGACGATTTGCAAAAGCCGGTTCTGCAGGGTCTAATTGACCCGGGGACGAGTTACCTTGTGAATAAAATGGCTGACTTTGCGTACGATGGGTACCACGATTTGATGAAGTGGCTGCTGCCCATGATGTCGCAGACGAGCTTGAGGAACACTTTGAACGGTGTCTTGAACGGAATCCGAGCTGCGCATAATTGTCCTGATCCGGCAGCTATTAACCCACCGCTGTATATCAACTTTGAGAAGGAAGAGTTGGTTGTCCAGGCTTTAGAGTTATTGCATGAAAATTTGGCAGGAAATTTAACGCAAGTGAACAAACTGATCGGTGATGCTACCAAGGACACAAGTGGTAAAGAGGGAACTCTCAAACTGTTCGAGAATGCAACATGGTTCACTTGGGAGGATTACCTTGGACTCAGCAGATTTCGTTTCGGGTTGGAGTTTGGCCTCAAGGACGGTTATGTGACCGGTCTGGATAGTGTTAGCAGGCTGAAGCTGCTTGAGACTAAGTCGCCATTCTTGCTCTTCAATCTCATCGAGATGGCTGACAGTCCTGCCTTCCCACCGGCTAACTTTACTGTCAACATGCACATAGGCTTGTTGACCGATCAAATCGACATCCGCAACAACTTCATCGTGACGTTCGACATGCAGCATCTAACCGCCATGTTTACGCTACTGCTGAAGGCTAATAAGGAGAAGATAAAGAACATTAGGCTCAGGGAGACGATGCTTCCAATTTGCTGGTACGGTACATTGAATGAGACGGGAGTATCCGATTTTCAAATGAATTTTGAAGACTTTCTGATTGACATCGACTGCAATACAGCGGTTGGTTGTAGTGGGCCAAGGTTCCAACAGGCTGTGATTAACAGCAAAACTGAAGCGGCCATGGTAGAGGCGACAAGAAACGTCAATAGCATGATGAACAAGTTCACGATAAATCTGATGGGTGCGACCTCGAAGGAGACTCTCAACCGGAAAGCCAGGGGTGCCACGGCCGACTGTGATTGCCAGACGAATCCGGACATCCTCTCATCTGGTCCTAGGGGAGCAATCGACATGGAGACTTCGTACAGTCCAGTTCAGCAATACCAAAACATCGAGGATTGTCAAGAAGCGGTCGCAATTCCGTCTCCATTCGGTAACGGGGTTAGCCTCGGCATACCCGAGCCGATCAAGATGACCGCCATCGTATTTATTGTCATGCTTATGATGTATTTCATTGTTTTGGCAGTTGAGTATGGACATGACCAAATGAAGGTTGAGCGGGTCGAGCAAAGGAGGCGCGAGAAAACCTCTAAAAAGTTGGAAGACAAGCGACAATATGACCTGTTCAAGGGCGACGAGGCTCTCGCTTATCACAAGCAGACACCGCCCTGGATGAAAGTTGGAGTGCCATCGGCGCTGATATTTTGCATACTAATGTTTATGATCTCGCATACCAACGTCTTGGCAAGCGTGGACATAAGGATGATGTTCGCTGGCGAGCTCATTGACTTGAGAGGCTTTGCAAGGATGATGCTGAAGGAGAGTCTGGAACAAATGTGGAAAGCGAAGGTGTACAGTCTTTTCATGATTTTGTTTGGCTTTAGTTTCTTGTGGCCGTATATTAAGCTCTTCGGCTTGCTGGCGTGCTGGTTCATGCCCCCTAAGTCGTTCCGCGTTAGCAAGAGGGGGGGCTTCATCTGGCTGTTGGACCTTTTGGGAAAATGGAGTTTAATCGACATTTACGTCTTTATTCTCGTTATGACTGCGTTTTTGATGCACGTAACAAGCCCTGTAGAGATGGAAGCACTGCTGGGGCTTGGATTTTACGAAATCAACCTGCAGGTGACGCCAATGGTTGGGTTACTTTGTAGTATGATCGGAGGTGTGTTAATGCCGGCTACTAACGAGGTGATGATCATTGCCCACAGAAATGCCGTGCAAGACACCCTGGATAAGGAGTACGACAGGAGTCTGAAGGAGAAAGCAGCGAACGGTGATGCGGGCGAGAAAGATAGTATCATCTCTGAGTCACCGAGCGTTGGCAGCGTCAGCTCAGCCATGGTCGAGGGATACAATCCCATGGCAAGGCCAGTGAATCTCGGTGAGAGCGGCAACGGCAACAACGGCAACAACGGCAACAACGTCGACAACGTCGACAACGTCGACAACGTCGACACAAGACAGCGACGCGCCACAACGTGGGTAGGAGCCGGTACCGACGACGTCAAGGGCTATAGAAAGGGGCTTTCTAAACACAAAGGCGCACTGTATCGGCACGTGTTTGAAAATGAAGGGGGAGCGGACAGGATCTGCCTGAGAAAGCCTGGACAATTTTTGATGTTTGCGTTGATTCTGATGCCCGGGGTTTTCGGTATTTTTGGGTGCCTAATGTACTCCTGGACATTCGATCGGAACGGCGTGGTTGGACTAATTATCGACCTGGGGAACGAGGGTGGGGATCTGACCCAATACAGCGTCTGGAACGTGGGGCTCATTTTGGTAGAGGAAGAGCGAGTGAACGATTGGATGGAAGCCTTCACAGTCTTCTTTTGTTGTGTCTGCTGCATTCTTTTCGCTTTCATCACTCCAGTCCTGCAGCATATCGCCATGTTAGTGCTATTTTTCAAGGAGATGACCTTGAAAGAGATGAAGATTTGGTACTTTATTGTGGAAATATTCAGCGGCTGGGCGACGATGGACGTTTTCATCGTGAGCATAGTGGTCTGTTTATTGCAAATCGGTATGCTGAGTGAGTTCTTGATTCCAGCAACCTGCGATTTCTTGGATGATGTCGTTCCTTATGGTTTTGTGGATGAGAAGGACGCCATGTGTTTTTTCGTCGACGCAAACGTCGGTTATGGGGCTTTATTTTTGTTGCTTGGAGCAGTTACGAGCAACATCATGCTAATTGTTGTTCAAGGCGCAGCGCAGGCTGCCATGAAAGACCGGGAGAATAGGATTAAAGGTATCAGCGTCGACCAAATTGAGTTGAATCTGGGAGCGAACAGCAAGATTATGACCAAAATGCTGCATCTGGCCGGTAAAGTCTTCATATGCGACGTGGACAGGAAGCAACAATACCTGAGCGATGATGCAGAGTGGGAGTTGAGGAGGAGAATGCCGAAGTTATCTTCTATTGTTATGCCCCCTCCTCCCCTCAGCGAGAGCTCACTCGAGAGTGAGATCAGGGACAGCGACTCATTTGCCGAAGACGAAAGCAGGGGCAGCTATCAGCCCCCACCCCCTCCTATGGCACCTCCCGACTCTCCGAGTGAGCAGCTGCCCGTCGGATGGACGGAGCAGCAAAGTGACAATGGGGTCTATTACTGGAATTTTCAAACGGGAGAGACGAGTTGGGAAAAGCCAGTTGCCGTTAGAAGAGGTACCGATGATAGCAGCTTCGTAGCGCCGCCGCCAGGCAGCCCCCCCCCCGACAACGACAGCGTCGCACCTCCTGCAGAATCGCCGCCCGACGACGCGGAAGATTATGATGACGGAGAGGGTTTGCAAATGGAAGATCTCAGGAAGAAGCATCGCAAGAAGATGAGCTCCAAGAAAAGCAAGAGTAAGAAAGGCAAGTGGTGAGGAGAGGGTGAGGAGGAGTTATTTGTATGATTATTTGTGATAATTGCAGAATAATTGATTAAATAGATTTTTTTTTCCCCCGGACAAGGTCGTAAAACTACTCCACCATTTAAAAAATTCTCTCGCATCCCTTCTTTCTTCAGTAATTCAATCGCCTCTTTTCCGCCGCCTGGGGATCATGTTGAGGCCGTTCATTGTATGAATTGTGGCTCCAGTCCTCATTCCCACATCCTTCGGATCCCCCGCAAATTCAAAGTCAAATTCATTCAAAAGCATCGCCATTGTTACTGTTGCCTCCAAAATTGCAAACTGATCACCGATGCACTTTCGTTGTCCACCCCCGAAGGGCAAAAAAGCAAAGTCGCTGGCAATCTCATTGGGATAGAGACTCTTTTCGGTCATCTTTGTGTGGTCGTAACCTTCCCACCCCACGATATCTTTGTTCGTAAAGGACCGCTCCCACCTGGTGGGGTCATAGCACTCTGAATCTTCTCCCCAAAGCTCAGCGCTCCGGTGCAGGTTCCACGTCGAAATGAATATGTCGGTGCCCTTCACAATCTTTATGCCTTCGTACAAGGAACTCCCTCCAGGCGGGAGAATGTCGTCCGTCAGAGCCCGCCGGATTAATATCGGAGGCTCGGGGTACAGGCGCAAGGCTTCGACAAGCGCCAGCCTGAGTTTTTTCATGGCAACAACATCGTCGTAGTCTGGTCGAGTCTTGTTCCCCAGCACGCTCCTTATCTCACTAACAACATCTTCAAGGTAACGTTGATCGTTAGTATACAGCTCATAGAGAGTCCAAGTTAATACCGCCGCAGTCGTCTCATGCCCTGCAATCAGCATCGTCATAAGGTCGTCCCGTAGCTGTTTGCTGCTTAGATCCTCTCCTCGCATATCTACAAGAAATCGTAGTAAACTTGGGTCTTCCTCGTTATCGCGCTCTTCCAGCTCTTCAACTGTCGCCTCCTTACGCGTTAAAATTGCCCGGTTGATTAAGTTGCTCAAAGTTGTATCGAGAAGTTCCATATCTCTGGCGAAAATCACTTGGCCTTCGATCCACTGGTTTGCGTAAGGTAAATTCCAGTAAGGAATAAAGCTCGTAGTACGGTGTTCCGCTTCCCTGAGGGTCCGGTAGACTGCCTTGACGATTGGGCTCTCTTTCGATACGCTCCCAAAATCGTAGTTGAACACTGCCTTCCCAATTATGTCAAGAGTGACAGAGCAGAACTTCTCCTCCATATCAACTTTACTTCCAGCCACCATGGTAGATTGGAGATTCTCAGCACTAGAGGCAAACAGTGTCACCATGCGGTTCAGCCACTTTTTGTGGAATCCCGGCACGATCGCCCGCCGCCGGACCTTCCAGGTGTCCGGGTCTGCTGGAATAAGGCCCTTGCCCATGATCGGTTCCAAAATTTCCGCAAGGACCCCCTTGTTGTAAGATTCAGTTGGGCTACGAAGTATGTGCCGGGCCATGATGGGGTCGTTCACGATCAAGAAGCTCTTCGGGCCAAAGGAAAGGTTAAAAATCGGACCATACTTTTTGTAATATGTTGCCAGGAGGAGGAAAAGCGGGCCGCCCGCCAGAGTCTGGAGGTCACCCCCCAACACACCGCCTATAAATTCAATCATTGTGCCTTCGTACTTTTGGATCTGGGCGACTGGTACAGCTGCGAGACCGAGCATGGGACCCAGGCCCAGGAGGCTGGCAATGTTGTAGGTGTACACTTTTACAACGTCGAGAAGGGAGATAATCGGGGTGGTGGACGATGTTTTCTTTGCCGGGGAAAATGTCCAGTCGACAAAGTCTTTCCGGCGGTAGTACGTTGGCTTATCGTCTGGTTTGCTCCTGTTCTCTTCCAGACCAGCAGCCCATCGGCGGAGACGCTCAAGTTGCCAATCAAACCCTTTCCGCTTGTCCGGGTCTTCCCAGTATTCAAGGAGTTTTGCCTCGTAGGTCTCAGAGTCCAATTTCGACAAGGGGCGAACATTCGTCGTTTCAATTGTGGGAAAGAGCTGCTTCTTGTATATGCTTGTTGGGTCAGAAGCAGGTGTGTTGGCAATGACTACTGGCTTATCAGCAGCAGCAGCTGCATCAGCAGCAGTAGCAGCAGGGGCACTTTTTACTTCTTCCTTTACGTAGAGACGGCTGTGGCAGCTACGGCTGTGGCAGCTGAGGCAGTGCCGAAAGGGAAAGGGGGGCAAAGTGAAGGAAGTAAAGGAAGCACACAACTGCAGGGCCGTCAAGAGGAGGTACGAGAAGCACCTCATGGTGGGCGCTCAAGTGAGCTCGGTGGATGAACTCGGTGGACAGATTCCAGCGGAAGGGTGGTCGTACAAAATCAGGTGAATCCAGCGAGTTTTGTAGTAGAATCGGCCAAGGGATCTATCCTTTCTTGAGTCTTCGAAAAAAAAATCGTTAAATACCTCAACTTGTCCCAGGAGGCGTCGTGAAAATGAGGAAAGAAAAAAAAGACGCTAGTTTAATGGAGTGTGGAGCATTAAAAGGTAACCCTTCAAAAACCAGCATCAACATGCGCTCCCTCCTTATACTAGCCCTCATACCAATCACACACCCTTTTTCTACATTTAACCCACTCTTCCGGCTGAATGACGCCAGGTCACCATTTCGCCTCTCTGCAACGTTGGAGGAAGTAAAGCGTGAAGCGCCTGCAGCTGCATCAAGCCCTCCCTTTCTCAACAAACAACAGACGCCCACCCCCAAAGAAGAATTCCTGGAGAGCGATGAATCCAAGCCGGACCTGGGCGATGCCTTGCTGGAATGTCCTCGGACAATTTGGGATTTTGAGGGAATTGACACGGACAAAATTGATCGTAACATCCCCTCTACCCCCTGTCCTTTTGAGATAAATCCCCCCTCTGAGTCCATGACGATCGAAGAAGAGAAGGAGTACTTTACCGCAAATCGGTTGACGATCCGGGAGCAGCTTTTGACCCATGGATCTCTCTGGATTCGGGGCTTTAACCTGCCTAAGTCCGTTAAGGGCTACAGGGAGCTTTACGAGGCTCTCCAGATGACTCCCTGCTTGGATCCTCTCCATTCTTCTGGCCTGCGCAAGTTCGCATCGGAGCGAGACTGCATTTATGAGGAGGTCAATAAGGAAGGTTTAAGGGGGCACTACATTGGTTTGCACCAGGAGTCGACAACAAAGCGCACTGCGGCATATGCTGCCTTTGTTTGCTGGCAGCCTGCGACTGATAAGCAAGAGCCTAGGGGGCGCTTTTTGATTGCCGATGGGAAGCGCGTGTTGGCAAGGTGAGTGTTTCTGTTCGTGTTTCTGTTCGTGTTTCTGTTCGTGTTTCTGTTTCTGTTCTCGATTCTGTTCTCGATTCTGTTCTCGATTCTGTGCTTGTTCTGTGCTTGTTCTGTGTTCACTTTCGCACTGACCCCATCCCCTCCCATGATTGACCAGGATTCCTCCACCGTTACTGAAGAAGCTGTACGAAAGACAGGTCAGAATTTCTGTCTCAAACCTCGATTTACCTGCCCAAACACCTGGAATATTAAAGGGCTTTTTCAAGACCGTTGTAGAAAAGCTCATCACCCCAAAGTTCGATATGGAGTTGGAGATGATATACGGTTGTGACAAGACATCAGATGGCCGACTTATGGCCGTCGAATCCCGCGAGTCGCCCATTAATCGACACCCGATCACCGGCGACCCGGTTTGGTTCTGCAACGCTCACAATCATCTTCGATACCTTCGGGACAGACGCCCAACACAGGTTCCGGAGGTCGGCATGACAGACGTCTTTTTCGGGGATCTTGGGCTCCTGGAACCGGAAGAGTGCGAAGCAATTAAGAAGGCTAGCGAAGACTCTATCGCATCCATCCCCATGGAAGAGGTGAGTCTGCATACGAGAAGAAAATTGCGCCTAGAGTCCAACAAAGAAAACAGAGGCCTGGACACAAACAGAGACGCTAACACCCCCTATAATCGCTTCTATGACTTGCTAGGGTGACGTAATTTTGGTTGATAACTATCGCGTTCTTCACGGCAGGGACATATTTAAAGGCGACCGGTTCCACGCAGTGTCTTGGTTCACCTGGGATGACTTTGGGGGAATGGAGAAGTACAGGGGAGATGAGGTTCGCATCAGGGAGAAGGATGGTCTTAACAAGATAGTCAACAAATACATGGACCTGCTCCCTAAAGACTTTTAAGTACCTCGAATGTAGCCAAATTTACGAAAGAAATTTTACAAAAGAAAGCTCAGAAAGCTCTCTTTTCGCACAAACCTCCCTTTTTTCTTCAACTATTTTTTTCATTTTCCTCCGTTTCGTGCGTGCGTCTTATTTTTTTTACTCTCACAAATTTCTTTTTAGACCCCTAACTCCCCCTCCCTATATAATTTACTCGCTTTCAGGGGTCTCCTCCTTGATAAGAAGCATATTCTGAAGCTTTTCCAAGTTCTTCATGAACACAGCAAGAGCCCAAACACCAGCCTTCTCCGTCGTTTTTACGGGCAGAAACTTTGCAAAGTACTTGACAAGGGGAGCAAGGGGCGTGGCGATCTTCTCCTCTGTAACCTTGAGGGTGGTGCTAATGACAGGTGTCGCACGCTTGTCAAGCTTGTCCAGGGCAGGGGCCACGGCAGCATCAATTTCAGCGAGCGAATTAACCTTCGTGTATTTCGATCTGTGGGCAATTTTTAGGGTTAGTACGACGCATAGGACACTATAAAGACTATAGAGCGCACGCAGCGCCGTTTTCACACCGGGAAAACGATTCAAGCAAAACCCCCAATGACCCCAATGACTGCCAATGATCAAATCTTGTTTGGATTCTACAGGAATTTGCTGAAAAGGGGAAAATTTTCGCGCGATTCCATTGTCATAACTTACGTCACCTCGACACTGCGTGTCGCAACAAACTCGGCAGAGTTAAGAAAACTTCCGATAACCTTGTAATGAGCTCCCTCATTTCGTAGAGACTTCAAAGATTGGTAAGCAGAAGATGCCAGTGTGAAAGATTCTGTCCTAGTGGACTCGACGGGAGTCGTCACAGGGGGACTTTGCGTCATGGCGGCCATTTTTAATGTTTGATTATTGTTTTTAAGCGTGTATATTAATTCACGAAACACGAACGGAGAATTTCGCTGGTTTTCAGAAGGCAGAAGGAGTTCTTGTCCTTCCTTCCGATCTTTTCGTTTATGATAATTCGTAAAACGCCGTCATTCTTTGTAGGGGACATAATCATTCCTTTCCCCCTTAATTGGCGCGTTAGATTGCGCCTTGTGGCCTCCCTCCCATTATTTCTTCCTGCAAACAATGGGAAAGAAAAACAACAACAAGTCCGCCCCTGCTGCGAAAGCACCGCCTTGTAAGTGTGAACACCCTTACAACTGTGACTGTGGAAATCGCCCAGAGCGTCCTTCACGAGGGCACAAGTGGGATCCTGTAACCCAAACCTGGGGTGGAAAAGGCCACAAGCAGAAGGGGGCCGCCGGTCCAGGCCAAGCAACCGTAGTTGGAAAAGAAATAGTCGAAACTGCCAAGGGTGGCACAAAATTAAACGAGTGGCAAAAACTCCCTTCTGCCCTTTTATCTGACTGGTGCTCAAAGAACAATGCCAAGTGCCTCCCCAAGTTTCACCCGGTGATCAGAGGGGTCAATGGAAAGTGGAAATTTCGCGTTATAGTTCCCGATTCGAAGGCAAAAGGGAAGAAATCGGACAAGGACCAATTTTTTGTCCCTGGTAACGAAGTATCGAACGAGGAACAGGCAAAGGAGGAAGCTTCGCTTCTCGCTCTAAATGGTATCTGCGGCTCGCTTCCTCATGAGAGGAAGATGCCGGAGCCTTACAAAACCACCTGGTTGAACTTAAAGGAAGCAGAAAAGGCCGAGAAGAATAATCGCTGTAAACTACTAGCCGCCTCTTCTATCGCCAAATCAGCAGACACACTATCAGCTTCTTCTGAAACAAAAAACACATCACATTCCAAGGCGACCTCTTCGTCGAACCTGAAAGCTCAATCATCTTTCACCTCGAATGCGGAGAAAAGGGCGTTCCACTTAGAGAAGAAAAAGATGATGAACGATCGGCAGCGGAAGCGCGAAAATCGTGAGAAGGCGAATCGCGATTACGAAGTATTCATGAGCCGTTCGATGCGGTCAGTTCTTGAAGGTGTGCTGCGGGGAGAGGGTTGTGTTGACGACGACGATGATGAAATTAGCAAAAACGTTGACAATGATGACGGTATTGATGATGATGACGACGACGAGGATACCGAGCCGGAAGTTGTCTCAACTGTAGTTGACGGTTTGATAGAAAAGGGCTTCTCGGAGTCTCTTGCGAGGCGCGCTACGAAAAAGATTTTCAGCAAGCACGAGACTATGCCCGCGAGCTTCATCGCCGAGGAGGCTCTTCAATGGCTCTGTATTCACTGCGACGATGACGACCTACCCGAAGGCTTTTCTTCTAAGAATAGCGGTCTGGATGTAGTGAATTCTCTCCCTCCACCACCTCAACCAAAGACTAAACAGCAGCAACCACAAAAAACTGACTACAAGTCTGTCAAGCTCAGTTTCGATGAGTTGCTCAAGACTAATGATATCTCTCTTAGTCCTAGCGCTGTTACTACTTCTTCAGCTGAAAACAAAGAGCATGCAGACTTAGAGTGGGAATCTACCGAGGCCATCTTCGGCGAACGATGCAAAAGACAATTTTTGGGAGATGACGTTGTTCACATATCGATTCGGCTGGAAGATAGCGACTGGGCCAAGAATGTGACGTTGCAGTTCTATTTCACGAACGGGAAATATCCTAAACAACCTCCGATGTGCTTGCTGACTTTCCCCCCCAGCTTTTCGCACCTCCGCGACTCGATGAATTCTGAATTTCTCACTGGCATTTATGGCGGCGAAAAAGACGGCGAAGTCGACGTCGATGCCTGGTCTGTATTCAATGTCTTTACTATCGCGACGGACATAGTGTCGACGGAACGGTCCACCACTCAATTGAAACCGCCTTCGCAGCAAACAAGCGTAAAGGCGAAACCAGCCGCCACTACTGCCTCAAACTTGAGCGCAACCTCATCTGCAAAACCTGTAGAAACAAAGATGCGCAAGGTCCGACGCTCTCCTTTTTGGTCGACCCAACCCTCAGACACCAGCAAATGCTGTGCCGCTACTCCTTTCCCTCCCTCTGCCGCCCCTCTCAGATCTGCTCGTGAGAGGCTGCCTGCCTTCGCAGCTCGCTCGGAATTTTTGAACCTGTTGAACACGAACAAAAATAAAATGCAGGTAGTCCTCGTGACGGGAGAAACAGGCTGTGGTAAGACAACACAGATCCCACAGTTTATTTTAGAGGAAGAGCCAACAGCGAAGATTGTTGTTGCGCAGCCACGAAGAATCGCGGCGACGGGAGTCGCGGAGAGAGTCGCAAACGAAAGAGGAGAATATGTGGGAAGAGGGAGTGTTGGATATGTTGTCAGGGGTGACACGGCAGTTTCTGGTGATACGAGACTTCTATTCTGTACCACAGGAATCTTGTTGCGGCAGCTTCAAAACGAGAATGCCCTTAATTCGCTTACCCATTTGGTGATTGATGAAGTCCATGAGCGTCATTTAGATACCGACGTATTGCTGGGAATTTTGAAGGCGTTACTTTCTGAGAATTCGAAGATTAAGCTGAAAGTAATTTTAATGAGTGCGACGATGGACGCGGACCGATTTGCAGCATACTGGGGAACAAATACCCCCCGGATGCACATCCCTGGCTTTACACATCCTGTTCAGGATTATTTCTTGTACGAGGTTCTGAGGCTTACCAACTATGTCCCGCCGAACCCCTTTAAGAAGAAGAAGAAAAATGGGGTTTCTGGGGGCTACAAGAAGAACCCAGCCGGTGGCGGAGGAGGGCGGAAGTCGAACAGAACTGCCTGGGATGACAGTGAATTGAGTGATCTTGAGGGGAACTCCGGTGATGAATTGAACGAAGATGACGAGGACAAGCAATCGCAGGGGGGCCGCGGCCCTTTCGATAGAATTTCGACAGTACCGTTGGAGGAGCTCGTTCAGCGCGTTGATGACACTCGCATTGATTACGATATGGTCGCTACGTTGGTTAAATACTTAGCACACACGAACAAGCCCGAAGACGGGAGCATATTGGTCTTCCTTCCAGGAGCTGGCGAGATTGCGCAATGCGAGCGCAGCATTAACAAAATCACCAACTACGATAGCCGGCTGAAAATATTGCAACTGCATGGAGGATTGCGGGCGGCGGAGCAGCGCCGTGTCTTTGACAATTTTAAGGGCTTGTTCAAGGTCGTTCTCGCCACGAATGTCGCTGAAACTTCAATCACGATTCCTGATTGTGTATTTGTCATTGATTGTTGCCGCGAGAAACAGAGCAGCTATGACCCGGTTAATAGAATGCCGTTGTTGTTGGAGAGATTCGCAAGCCAGGATAGCTTGAAACAGCGTCGGGGAAGAGCAGGTCGAGTCAGGCCAGGAACCTGCTACAAGATGATCACAAAGAAGCGCTTTAACATGCTAAGTGAACACGGCGAACCAGAGATCCGTCGCTGCGCTCTGGACCAGACGCTCTTGTCTCTCTTGTTTTTAAAGTTGGACGCCGGCGACGGGAAATTTTTGCGGACGCTCATCGACCCGCCCTCGCAGACTGCAATCAATAGCGCGACACAGTCGCTGGCGATGCTCGGAGCAGTTGCTTTGACGGACGGCGGCGGTGTAAATAGTAAATCTCAGCTCACAGCTCTCGGAGTACACCTCGCGGGAATCCCTGCTCCGCCTAATGTCGCCAAGCTTATTGTCATGGGCAGCATATTGGGGTGTCGTGACGCTTCTCTTTGCATAGCGGCCGGAATGAGTGTAGGCCGCTCACCCTTCATGAAGGTAATGGAGAACAGATTTCGGAGAGGCGAGCCATCTGCGGAGGACACTATAAACGAAAATATTCTGGAAGAACGGCGGAAAATAGCCAAGACGGTCGGGCACAGCGACCATGCGCTTCTGTTTTCCGTGTATAAAAAGTGGAACGAGATTGGTAACGCGGACAAAAGACGATTCTGCGGCAAGTTGGGTTTATCCGAGCAGGGGATGAGGGAGATGAAGCAGCTCCGCGACCAGCTCGATGGTAGCTTGCGTTCTGCTGGGTTCCATGACAGCAAAAACAGCAATAGAAACGGAGAAAAGTGGCGCGTCGTTAGAAGCTGCGTCGTGAGCGCCTTGAGCCCTGCTGGTTTAGTTCGGGTCGAACGCAGTAGCGCCAAATACGACGAGACGATGGGAGGTGCCGTGGAAAAGGATGGAGAGGCGAGAGAGCTCAAGTTCTTCGTTCCCAAAGGAGTCAAGGACGCCAGTGACAACCAGGAACAACAGGCTGAGGCTCAGGCTGCTAAGAGTGCGTTCAAACAGCGATCTTTCAATGGCGTCGAAATTGAGCGCGTCTTTGTTCACCCTTCGAGTATAAATTTCGGGGTAGGGAGATACCACTGTCCGTGGGTCGTCTTTTTCTCCATGGTGACGACTGCCAAGCCGTATCTGAGAGACCTGAGCGAGTGCAGTGGCTATGGCCTATTATTACTGGGTGGTGAGCTCGAAGTGAGTGCCAGTGAAGGGAAGATTAATGTTGGTGGGTTTGCAAGGTTTAGCGCAACACCGAGAATCGCCAGTTTGTTGAGGGCCTTGAGAGAGAAGCTCGATGAATTGTTGAGTATCAAGGCCGCTAACGTCGACTTCGCGATTGAGGATGAAGCAGTGATGAAGGCTGTGGTTAAGCTCCTGGTGAATGACGGGGCATGATGATTTTAGATTGAAAGAAAAGTGAAGAGTGAAGAGAAGGTTTGTAGTTTGGCAACACAAAACTGTTTTAATTTTCATTAAGCGTCATCGTCATCGTCATCCTCATCCTTCCACAACTCAACAAATTTCACCATGAAATTCAGGAAAATGCCAGCCATTAGCATCACCGCTAGCACTACCGGACCCACCAAATCCTCATATGGCCCAGGCTAAAGAAAAAGACAGGCAGGAAAAGTTTAGCTGTGGCGTTCTTGCGACATCACAATAATTGGCCGCGAGCTTTTGCGCATCTTACCTCCTTTCTTTTGATCATTGACGCCCTTCTCGTGTACTGAAAGAGAGCATACATGATAAATGCAATCGCCACAGGCAAGATCGTCAAACCATAAACCTTGCTACCCTCACCTGCCATCCCCACGATGGCGACCGAAATTCCCGCCAGAGTCACCGAGGTATGCAGCCAAGCAAGAAATGTTCGCTCATTCGCAAAAAATACTTTGGGCTCAACTTTAATTGGTACCCTTCGCTGCTTCATGGGAGCCCTGTTTGGCTGAGGCGATTGCCGCTTTCTAGATTCGTTGCCATTCATGAAGAAATCCTTCACAGTATTGAAGATCCCATGCTTTCCGCCCGCGCCACCTGACCTAAAACTACTCTTCTTTGTCGATTTACCAATTTTACGAGACCGAAAGTCCTGCTGCTGCGTCCCTGCAGGCAGAATTTCCTCCTCAAATTCATCGGCATTGCTGAGCCTTTCCTTGTTCATGAAATAGTACTTGGACTGAGGGGGTGATTGCTTCCATTTTTCCGTTAGGGGCGTAGTCTCTGATGGGGTGCTCATATTACGCCAGACAACGGCGGGGCGAGGCAGGAGAGTGCGTGAGGGAGGAAGATTCAGGGTTTGTGGTTTTCGCTGGTTTTCCACGCAGAGCTTCTTGTCCCCTATGGCCACTTTTCGGAGATTTAATGCGACGTCAGTGAGTTTTTAGTCCGTAAACGCAAGCGATCAAATTCTTAAAACACGATTCTCAATTTTGGGGATTTTCTGAGCCATGGAAATTCTGGGTCATTTTTTGGGACTCCCACTACCAACCTGGCCCTATTTTGAACGTATCTCAAAAATAATCGACTAACCATCGTTCTAAAAGGATATCCTGTCTGTGATTGATAATGCCACCAAAGAAAAGCAAAGCCTCTGTGAAGAAAGAGAAAACTCCGACGATTACGACGAGGACAAGATCCTCTGCTCGCAACAGAGGGAAACAGAAATGTTATGCAGAAGAAGAGGACGAATTTCGCCTAAGCGAAATGATCGACGCCATGTCGGACGACGGGGATGATGCGGATCACAGTCCCCCCTCCAAGGCGACGAAGATGAAAAAGGGGAGTGGAGGGGTTTTATCCGAGGTGGGGGTGAAGTCCGAGAGGAAGGTGAAGCCCGAGAGGAAGGTGAAGTCCGAGGGGAAGGTGAAGTCCGAGGATAAGAAGCCTGCAGCAAAAGCGAGAAAAACACAGAAGAAGAAGAAGTCGAAGCTCGGAGGCGTTGACCTACGCAGTAAGATTGCAAGAGAGAAGAATCAGGCGGAGCTGGAAGCGTTGGCTGCAGCATCTGGGGCAGAAAAGATTACGGAAGTTCCGAACATAAAATCTGGCAGCCTAAACGCCGGTGCCCAAGCTGGGCGAGCGAATGCAGTCGGTGGCTTCAAGTTGAAAAGAGACTCGGACAGCGAGACTCGGTACGAGATTTCTCTCGCCCCTACCGGTCGCGCCTACTGCAAAGTCGACGGCACGCCGATCGCCAAGGGCGCTCTTCGCTGGACAGTTTACAAGGGTGGCATACAGTTCGGAGGATTCCGGAAGTTGCAGAACGTTAGCTCCCGAATTCTCCATAATGCCGTCAATGCCCACCAGAGTCTTTCCAACATCCATGGGCTTGATAGTATACCTCCAGAAGCTGCCATTGCGGCAATCCAAATCTTGAAAGGCATAGCAGTCAATGGGAGTATCGGTGACAGGGGGAAGGGCGGGAAAGGAAAGGGGAAGAAGAAGGCGAAGGCGAAGTCGAAGGCAAAGACGAAGAAGGCAAAGAAGACCAAGGGGAAGGGGACTGAAGTTGCCGAGGAAGAAGATCCGGACGAGGACGATGGGTGGATCGAGATGGCGACTCTTTCACTGGACGAAATGCTTAACAAGAAGCTTGCGGAGGCCAAGAAGGTGAGTCTCGTCCTCGTTTACAAGTGGCATCAGTATCAGTCACAGTCACCTGTTCTAACACTAACATA
>Ga0209714_1000841_pt1 | contig 17518 bp, 30 predicted proteins | sample COGITO_mtgs_1104_5_FD_185517 | JGI IMG/M metagenome (GOLD analysis project Ga0209714, IMG submission 185517) | Pelagic marine microbial communities from North Sea - COGITO_mtgs_110414 (SPAdes) (version 2) | ecosystem: Environmental > Aquatic > Marine > Epipelagic ...
TATGATATTGCCATTTTTATTTTCCTCTTTGGTTATTAGCTTTCTAGGGCTGTTATACGAGCCGTTAATGACTCTATTGTGTGGTGTTGTTCTTTGATAGCTGCTGCTAACAAAGGAATTACATCAGTATATGAAAGCCCTAATTTATTTGGGTCTGCTGTCTCATCTACCGCTTCAGGTAAAACAGCTTGGACATCTTGAGCTATTAAAAATGGTCTGCGTTTTGATTCAGGGTCATCATTAAAAGTACCAATAACAGTTCTTAGTGTTGAAACTTTTTGTGAAGCATTATCTATATCTTCAATAATGGTTTTGTGTCTTTCATCTGAAACTGAGGTCCAAGATGTGCCACCACCTGATAAATAAACTCCACCAGTATTGTTTGTTTTTATATAAAGAGTATAAGAGTTTATACCTCCGCCTTGTACTGCTGTAAAAGCAGCACCATCAGTATAATAAGAAGCATAATTATTTGTTAATCTAAGTTGTATTTCACGTCCAGGAGTATTATCGGGATTCATTATATTTACACTAGTGTTGCTTCCTGATGGTCCAAGATATGAAACATCTGCTCCTCCTAGTGCAGTTGTGGTTCCAATAAATACTCGCCCATCATTATCAAGCCGCATGCGTTCTGCGTTGTTTGTACCAAAAATTAAGTCGGCATTGTCCCGAACATAAACATAGCCCTTTCCATCGCTTGCTTGTGCAAAGTCTACCCCAGCGCTTGCACCACCCGTAGCACGCATGGTTGCAAAAGTTGCTTGGGCTACATTCAAGCCACCACCTGCTGAAAACGTAGGACTACTAGTACCAATACCCACGTTGCCAGTGCTTCCTTGTACTGTCATGTGTGTAGTGCCATTCACCTGCATGAAAATATCTCTATTGGCACTTCCTGCATTCAATCGTAAGTCATTGCCAGTAGTGGAGTTAAAATTTGTTAAGGCTGTTACAGTTCCACCAAAAGTACCTGTATTAGCAAAAGTAACACTTTCATCTGAACCAATAGTAATAGCAGTTGCATCTGCATTATCGTCAATACCATTAGATGTGAAAGTTGTAAAAGTACCTGCCGCTGGAGTAGTGCCACCAATCACAGAGCTATCAATTACAGCTCCGTCTAAGTTAATTGCTACCGATGTACCAGTAGCACTAAAGACTGCATCAAGAGAATCAAGATCGGTGTTTAACTTAGTTCCCCAGGTATCGGTGGATGCACCGACCTCTGGCTTGGTAAGATTAAGATTAGTAGTAAATGTATCTGCCATAAAAAAATTCCTTTAAGCTGCGTCTTGTTTGCCTAATGTTGTCCAGTCTGTTGATGAATTGGTTTGCTCTGTCCATGTACCGCCAGTTGCGGTTTGATCTGTCCATGTTTCAGCTGGAACTATAATGTCATTCCATTTTAAACCACCAACAGCAGAAAAACTACTGATTTGTGAAATGGTTGCTGAACCCCTGTCTATTTGTCTGCCAATCGCATCAAATCCTGATGTTGCCGATAATACAGCATTGGCACTAATGGTGAATCGACCTGTACCAGTCATATCAGAGATAGCTGCTATAGAAGAAACACCACGATCTATTTGTCTGCCTGTGGCCGCCATACCAGATGTTTCTGGTAAAGCCGAAGATCCTAATTTAATTAATACACCAGCAGATGTCATGCCACTGGTTGAGGCTATGGTTGCAACACCTCTATCGATTTGAGTACCAACTGCACTAAAGCCTGATACTGCTACAATAGTTGCAACGCCTCTATCAATTTGTCTACCAGTTGCAGACATTCCAGATATCTGAGCTATGGTCGCTGATCCACGATCTATTTGTCGACCTGTAGCTGAACCACTTGAAACTGCGGATATGACAGATGCAGCAAACTTAACAACCTCACCATTACCAGTAAAGTTTGAGGTTTGTGCGAGGGTGGATGACCCTAATTTAATAATTGTTCCGACTGAATTAAAGTCAGAAACGCCTGGTATTACAGATACGCCATGGCGTATTACAGAAGATTCGGCAGTAAAACCTGATGTTTGGGCGGATGTAGCTTCACCAAAATGATAAACAGGAGTGCCATAATCGGCATTCCCGTAACCATATAATCCGTAGCCTATTGAGGCCATGGTATTAAGCTAATGTGATGTCTAAATCACCAGCATCAAATCTGAATACATCTCCTGTTGATACAGTTTTTGAAGTGGTTAAGTCTGCGTATGCAAGTAAGTTACCACTAGATAATGCATCTAAAATACCAACTGCAACCACAGTTCCGTAATCGCCTGTAGCTGTTGGGTATTCAATTGCTGCTGCGTTTGTCGCTGTGGTAGGGTCTGTACCTGAGACAGTAAAAGTAGATGTTTGTCTTGCATAAGATCCACCTGTTACTTCAGTACCACCGCCAGTATCAGTAGGTGCTACTGTATACAAAGCAACATACAATGTTGCAGGTGCTGTATAAGCAGAACCGCCAAATACATGGTCAAGTACCTTGTCTTCTAAATAATCACTAAATCCAGCCATTTCATATACTCCTAGTTATTACCAAAATAATAAATGTTTTTGCGTTGTTTGCCGTATGTTCTTCTTCTTTGCATTAAAGAACCTTTTGCAAACTCTGCTTTTTCTTGCTCTAGTCTCATTTCTTCCAGAGCTTTCTCGAACTGTGCTGTAAATAATGGCACTCGTTCATCTTCCATTAAATAGATTGAAGCGTGTTTAAGTGATCCGTAAAGGTAAGCATCTGGATATCCTGTGGATAAAAAGTTACTGGTATTAGAATCGCTTAACGCATCTATCTTGCCGTAGTAGGTTAATTGTACTGTATAACTTCCGTCTGGGGTAGGTGCAAATTCAATTGAATCATCTACCAATGCAAAGTAAATAGGTTGGCCTGTTACATTGTCATTTGACTTTCTGTATACATCTAAGGATTCTATGGATTGTTGAAACAATGGTGAAAAATTACCACTGTCAATTTGTATGTTGATAGCTTCTAACCAATCGGTTGGCACAGAGATATATTGAGAATCTAGTGTTGCAGTAGCACGTTTAATCATGCCCTTTACTCTTAGTCTGCGGTTGAATTCTGCTTCTGTGCTGTCAATAAATGAGTCAATTACATCTGTTAAATCTGAACGATTCAGATAACTTGCGATGTTAGATTTTAATTCTGCATATGTCATAGTTTACCTTGCCATGTTCTAAAGACTTTATTGTCTGAGTTATTTAACCACTTTCTCCATTGACTCATATCATTCGCCCATCCTTCTCGACACGCTTTTTGATATACAACCAATGGTACTTCTGCCACATGGCGAAGATCTTTGCCTGGCGTAACATTCTCTGCAATGTTTTTACAATGTTCAATTACTGGGTTTATGTCTTGAGTTGTATGGTAAATATCTTTATCACCCTCAGTAATAAACTCGTTGGTAAAACCAGTCTTATGATCTATAACAGTTCTTTTAGCCATGCAAGAATTTTAACACAAAAAAAAGGGATGCCGAAACATCCCTTTAAGGTTATTAACCGAGAACTTAACTTACGTTAAGGTCAGCAACGATACCATGAGCAGCTTCGTTGGATACTTCTAATCCATACTCAACCACGATCATTTTGGTCATTGCATCGCCTATTGTAGCAATGTCAACAGTTTTGAAATCACGCAAGTATGATACTTTTGCGTACTCTGGATCAACCAACAGTAAAGATTCTTCTCTTGATCTGTTTGATGGAACTATTTTTAGCTCACCAAAGTCAGAAGAGTAGATAGATACTGATGCTTCAACAGTGTTGGCATCGATCATTTGTCTTGCTTGAGTTCTACCTGTGAAACCAGAGATAACTTGTTTGTTATGTGGGCCACAAATTGCCAATGATGGTTCACCACCATTTCCAAAAGAAAGTTGTAGAACATCTTTCAACAAGTCTTCTGTTAGATCTCTAAGAGTTCCGTCAGTTGGAGCAGCTCCACCACCTGTAGAAGCACCACCAGCACCTCTTGAGTCGTTAGATGTGATCCATGATTCAAAACCACCTGTTACACGAGCAGTTGTCGCATCACCAGTTGTTTTTGCACCATTTTGACAAAGAGCTTCTTCCATATCTCTCTTAAGAGCTTTAGACATGATAGCTAGTTGATGAGCCATTTCTGATCTCTTACCAGCAGGGTCTGAAGACTCTTGTGAGCCTGATACAGTTGCATCTCTTTTTGATATCATCGCAACATTGCTAACACGAGTGGTTGCAACAGAGGCTGATCTTGAAAGTTCGAAACCTTCTAGTTCACCTGTAGCAACTGGAGTTGCTAATACTTCTGTTTGCCAATCGAAGACAACATTCTTAATACTTCTTTTTCCAATTGAAGACATAAACGGAGTTTGCATTGGAGAGATGTTGTAAATGATATTACTTAAATCTTCTCTGTCTGAAGTCGCGCTGTATGTATCAAATGCGTTTGTTACTTTAGCCATTATATTTTCCTATAAATTATTTTAAAAATTGTTCAAAAACTTTAGCAGCATCCTGGACTTTTCCAGTTTTTGCTAAAACCTGTTTTGCTCTTTTCACTGGTGCTATCGATTTCTTTCTAGTAGACGACCCGGGTCTAGCAACTCTTGCAGGTGCTTTTTGCGTTGGTCTTTTCTTTGTGGCTTCAACTGTTTTAGAGTTTAGCCAAGCATTTCTTAAGCCAAGCAAAGCACGATAATCATAAACTTGTGAAATCTCCTCTGGAGTATAACCAAGTTCATTAATTGCATAGTTTTGAATTTCAGCTTTTTCTTGATTAGCCACTTCTGGCTTTTTCCATTCCGGGATAATTTCTAGAAGTTTTTGTTGAGAATCCTCAACAATTGCTGCTAACTGTTGCTGTTGTTGAACATAAGTCTCTTGTTGGAGTCTTTGTTGTTCAGCACTAGCAGATTCTAGCTGCCTTCTTTTGTCATCCCAAAGCTGTCTTTCTCTAACAAATGCAATTGGATCATCTTCATGCAATGAGTCCCAATCTGGTTCGTCACCTAAAGAAGACTCTAATTGGGCCTTCATCTTCGGTAACAACTCTGCGTAAATCGCATCCATTTGCGAGATCTGCTGGGCTTGTTGCTCAATCAACTTTCTTTGATTGGCAAGTTCCTGCGTCTTCCGCGTGTAATCTTGTTGGCGTGAATAACCATTAAGGAGTTCGTCCTGCGTGACCTCTATCTCATCGCCATCAACTGTGACTTTGTAGACGGGTTGCTCTTCTAACTCTTCAACTTCCGTTTCTTCTTCACCATCATCTTCTTCGTCATCGTATTCGAGTTCTTCCTCATCGACAAGCTCTTCGTCTTGCTCTTCAAAGTCTTCAACTTCTGGTTCGACTGACTCTTCAACTTCCTCTATGACTGCTTCTTCTTGCGTGTCCTCTTCAGGGGCTAAGAAACTTTCAAACGCTGCGGTAGTTAATTGACCATCCGTTTGTAAAGCAGTCGGTTTTCCGTTATTGCTCATATAAATACTCCTATTTTGTATTTAGGGATATTTTAAACCAATAATGTAGAAAAGGGAAAGTTTTAGGCTATGTTACGGATTTTGTTGATATTGGCTTTTGTGAGTTTTCCTTTCTCAGCCATGATGCGTAGGTGTCTTTCTACTTCAGGAAGAAGTAATAAGGATCTGTGGAAGTCTTCTCTAACCGCAACATCATCGATGCCGCGAGAGTTTAGCCAGTGATAAATGTATTCTTGCTTTAGATTTTCAACCGCTTCTTTGAAAACTGGTGAAGTTAAAATTCTTTCAGCTTCTGCTGCATTAACTACTTCTTCGTGTGTGATTGACATTATATCCCAAACAACCCACGAACTTTATTAGCAGCCTTATCCTTCATGTCTTCTTTAAATCCTTTGAAGTCTTTTTGCATACCTTGCAATCCTGTAATGCCTCTACCAATGCCGCCAAATAGACCGCCTTTTTGCTCGCCTATCGTTTGATCGATATTAGGCATTGAGAAATTAATGTTTGGTTGTATTTGAGAAAAGTTAGTTCCCTGAAAAGGCATATTGCCTAGAAAATTAAAATCTGGTAATCCGCCTGGATTAAAGCCACCAAAGTTGTAACCGCTGTCTGGATTTTCATATCCCGGAAGATTGCTAAAATCGTACCCGCCATCAAACCCCGGTTCGATTGGGCCTGTAATTGGCTCTTCTATTATTGGCTGTGGTAATGGCTGCATTGGTAACTCTGGTAAGGAGGGTGCATTTAAATCTTGCTGCGTGTAACCACCCGGTTGGTCTGGAGAATAACTAACTCCAGGTGCAATCATTTGTGATGCAGGTATTCCGCCAGCAATAGATCTTGCGTAATCAAAACCACTTGAGTAATTAGTGTCTGGTCTTGGTGCGCTTTGAGCTGTTGTTTGACCACCAATGCCTAACATTTCTGCAAGCATTTCTGGGGTCATTCCTGGGGGCATTCCTGTGAAGTTCATAATATTATTAATTCGTAATTAGTTTATCTATTTTAGCATCAAGTTTATCTATTTTATCCATTAATCTTGAATACTCCAAATTATGATTATGCCTTGTCATATAATCTTTTGCTAATTCTTCACGAGTTTTATTAACCAAGATATCAATCCTTTTTGCTTCGTTTTCATTTTTGCGTATGGAATAAAAGAGCGGTGCGATGACCAAAGTTACAAAGATATTCCAAACAACATAAAATGAAAGTTCCATTAGAAATCAATAGCTCCAGATATGAGGCCTTGGACGATCATTTGTAGCCTTGCCGATATCGAGGTGTATAAATCTTCCATTGCCTTTTTGGTTAACTCCTAATCCTGTGAACCCGTAACCTTCGGCTGCGGACACTATTTGTAATGCTTGTTTGTGACTACAGGCTATATCGACTGCAATCCCTAAATTGTGAGTGCCTGGTTTACTTTTCTTTTTTTCTATTGGATGTTCTGAACATCTATAACCAGAAGAAATAATAAATGGAAAACCTAAGTCCTCTCTAAGCAATTGTAACTTATCTATAAGCTCATGTTCAATCCTATTTTCACCACAATGCTTGCAAGCAAACTCTTCTAACCTAAAATTCTTCCATTCACTCATTTTGTTAAGCCTTTAGACTTTTCATAACTTCTTAACCCACCAAGACCTAACATACCGCCTAAGACATACAGCAATGCACCCATGTCAAACTCTGGTAGTTGATATTGCAAGTCATACAAAGATAAAACAAACAGAATGATTGGTTGTAAAACAAAGTGATAACCAAGTGCTATTGCACATATCCATCCGCAACAAGGCCTCCAACCAGCTACAAAGATAGATCTGTGTGATGCTTCTATCTTATTGACTTCTATTTGTGCAAGATCAATCTTATGAAACTGTGTTTTTATTTCGTGATCTAACTTAGCTTTTAAATCTTTGTCTGCAACAAACTTGTCTAATATGCTGGTAACTGGCTCTATGAGTTTATCTATCATTTATTTGCCTGTTGGTTGTTTTTGTAATTGTTTTTTATAAAACTCTATTTCTTTTTGTAAAACCAAAACATCTTTTTCCAAGACTATTGTTTTTTGTTCTAATGTTCTTATGTCAGGAAAAATATATGTATTTTGATTGGCTCTCAGATTTTTTATTTCTGTATCATTTCTTTCTATGTGTTCACTAATAGAAGCATACCCATAAACAAAAGCAGAGATAGCAAGAATAATTTGTATTAGATAACTAATAGAGATATTAAAGGTAGTCCTGTCATTTACTTTTGCTTCAGTCATTATCTTTTGGGTGAACCGCCAACATATAAACCAAACCAAGCTGCACCTGCACCCACAATGACAGAAACAAATGCTGATTGTGCGTTGGTTGGATCAGGTAAAGTCATAAACCATGCTGTTGTGTTGTAAAAAGCATAGCCATATAAAGTAATGAGCAATCTAGGAAAGACTCGCCACTTATCAAAACCTTCGGCTAAGTTGTACCAAGTTTTACTCTGATGCTGATGTATCTCTATCTTTGGTTCTTGTTCCATCTTGATCCTTGTGCAGTTTAATAAAATACTCTGCATCCACTAACGCTAGTGGTTTGCTTTTATTTCTCTTTATTATAACCAAAGGCTCGTAATCTTTACAGTTTGTTTGACATTGCTCCATAGCTTTCCACACATTAACTGCTTCTTGGTTTTTGCACTCGATAGAGTAAGGGAATTGTTTTCTGGATTGAACACCCATAATGACATCTTCACCAGAAGATCCCATGGGTCTGGATTCTAGGTCTTCCTCGTCAAAGCCTAGTATTTCTACAAGTTTAGTAACCACCCATTGCTGGAGTTTACGACCCTTGGCTTTAGCCGAGGATGTTTTCACTTACTTCTTTTTGTAAGAGACTTTTTTACCGCTTTTCTTAGCGGCAGCTTTAGCTTTTTTCATACCAGCTTTAGTATAGCTGTATTCTTTTTTTCCTACTTTTGGCATAGTTATTTCCTTTTTTTTGCAGTCTTAGCTGCTTGTTTAAATGCGCTTGCTTTTGGCGCACCTTTAATTCCAGGCTTTCTCATTTTTTCATTTGACCCAGCCTTGATCCTTTTGCGTTTAGCTTGAATGTTTGCGTATAGTCCTTTTGGCATAATTTACCTCTTTACCATTTTACTTTATCAGCCCAGTAAGCGGCTGACAGTTTACCTTTTGCAATGTTCTTAGCGTGTCTTGCTTTGAATGATCTTCTTCTAGCCTTGTCTTTCTCGCTCTTGGGATTCTTACCAGCACCGCTAACGCCTTGTTGACCAAAGCGTATGAGCTTAATGGTTTCTCCAACTTTAGCTAGAACTGCGTGTGATTTTGTTTTGTGACCAGGGGTACGTTTAGGTTTGTTAAAACCGCTAAACCTTTCTCCTCTATAAGTAATTGCCATTAGTGAATAATATTTTCTTCTATAAATAAAACTTCTGAATGTTCGGTAACTTCACCGCCAGAGATTAAACCAAGAATGTATAAAGCGTGATTCTGATCCTTTGCTCTTATATCTTTGCCTTCATAAACCATGTCATCGACTAAAACTTCGAGGTTATAGATTTTGTGGGACATTGTTTGTAAATAGTCCTTGAGCTTGGTCTTTTGCATTTTGCCTTATGTTTTCTCTGTCTCTTTCCATAATAGCATTGATTTCTGCGATGTTAACCTGTGAGCCATACTTAGCTGCAAGTTCTGCTGCTTTAAGTCTGATCTCAGCTTCTTTGATATCACGATCTCTGTCATCTTCCATGATGATCTTCATTCTGTCTGTCTCAGCATCAATGATAGCTTTCTGTCCTAGGTTCTGAGCCTTCATAGCTTCAGCTTGCGCTAGGATTTCAGCAGGATCAGGTTTCTGTGATTCAGGTGATGGTGGAGGCGTTGGCTGTACTTCAGTATTAATAAACGATTGCGCGTCTTTAAAGCCAGCGATCTCGATCATGCGCGTGAGCGTGTTGGAGTATTGCTGTAAAGATACCAATGGATTATTTGGCCCCATGGTTTGCATGATTTGTTCTTGCTTACCAGCGAGTTGTGTGAGGATAGCAAACTTCTCTTCGTCTGAAGACTTGGAGATAGCCACGTTCACAATCATATCTTTGTCGTTGTTCCAGTATCTAGGATCAACAGGAATAAACTTACCTTCTAACCTAAAGACATCTTGAGCATTTTGATGCTTGATGATGAGGTTGTTGGTTACTCTAAAGATTTGTTTGAGTCCGCCTTCTGCGAAGTGTCTACAAATCAATTCAATTCGGCCTTGCGCCCCAGACATGGTAGCGGATACTGCTGCACTTGTGCTTGATTGCAAAGCGTCTGCATTTAAGCCAGCAGAGGCTTTGGACACACCTGTTCTATTCTCTTTTGCATCATCAAGGTATCCAAGAACAGGAAATGCCTCTTTACCAGCAAAGGGTACTGTAAAGGGCTGAACCATTCCAGGGGCGCGAACTCGAATTGGCTGTCCAATATCAGTATTGAGTACATCGTCAATATTGACTTGACCTTCAACAACAGCCATCCGAGGAAAGATTGAGTGACCTAAAGAATCAAGGGTGTCTCTCATGATTTGAGACTTAGCCGCTTGAATAGGCTTCAGGTAATCCGCAGGGCATGAGCCAATTGCGGTGTGCGGTTCAGGGTCAGGGCAGAACATGGCAATAGGAAGATCATCCCACTGCTCAACGTTTAGCACATGAACACCATCACCCACTGTACAAACTCTAATCCTTTCATCGATGCCGTCATCGTCAAAGTCATAAAATAAATAATGCTCGACATACAGCACATCCTTTGCGCCTGAGTCGTTTCGATCTGGATACACCATGTTGTCAAATGGATTTCTAGCTTCCACTTCTTCATAGCTTTCTGGATCAATCGCGCTGCTTGTTTGTGTTGCGTGTTGCTCGATCTCTTCTTCATCGTAACCCATGGCTACCAAGTCAGAGACAGACTTAATCATTCTATGCGCCACATAAGACGCAGTTTCTAGGTCGCGTGCGTTGCGTGAGATCAACACCTCTTCGGGTGGTACGCTCTCAATGCACACTTGATCTTTAGATTTAATTCTGCGAATCGTTAGGTCGTAGGTTGCTGGGATCTCTTGTGTGATTTCCTCGCCAGTCATAGGGTTAACCTGTGTGATGGTTTCCATGGTGACTGTTTCTTCGACTATCTCCACGTTCGGATCAAGCGTTAATGCCTGATACGATTGTGGATCTAAGCCTGTAAATTCGTGTGTGGTCGCTGAGATAGAATCATCCCAGAAGACTTTAACAAAACCAGTTTTTCTAACCAACGCATCTTTAAACGCACTGTATAAAACTTGGAAACCTTGATTCTTTTCTTGGATGATGTAGTTGACGTAGTTGGTTTGTTGCTCTGCGATAGCAATGTCTTCAGGGCCGTGCGGTACGAATTCAACGATCTTTTTAGTACCAAAGAAGGTACGCATGATAGACGGAAGCATAAAAAGTACGCTATCCCGTACGTCTGTTGAGACGTATTCAGATTGCATGGAGCTAGTGCCTTCAGGCGCGTTACCAAGATAATATTCTGTAGACTCTGCGCGTTCTGCGCCTACTTGATGAATGAAATCTTTAGCGTCATCCATCTCGGATTTAATAACCCCAGCAAGATGTTCCATGTCTATTTCTTCATCGACCTCTACTTCCATCTCAGAAGATTCGTTCTCTTCTTGCTCAAGTATGTCTTCTATTTTATCTTCGTAATCTTTTGCCATGTACAACTATCCCACTCGAATTATTCGAGACTTTAAAGGTTTTTTGAAATTATAACCGAAAACACTCTCGCTTCCACTAAAACTTGCGGCACTACTTGCCATGGTTAGTGCTAAAGCGTCTGCCTTATCTGGTGATTTTATACCCCTTTTCCTCATTTCATCCTTGCTCTCTATCTTTATCTTTCCAGTGGAGGTATATTTATACAATGGCGCAGCCAATTCCGAGGCAAGCTCATCATCTATAGGAAGTCGGCAATCTCGCTGCGCCAGCCAATCTTTAATTGCAAACCATAAATCAGCTCGCAAGTTCAAATAGTTCTTTTTCACGCTAGAGGACTCAGACACGTTTATTCCACGCACTGGGAGATTCTGCTCGCGCAGTCTATCGACCACGCCCGCGCCAATACCAATCACGTCAATTAATATTTCTTGTGGGCGTTCTAACACAGTGGCATCATCGTATCGATTCTTAATCACACCACACAGTTGCATTAAATCCATTGAAGCAAAAGACGTGATCTCAAAAACAGTATTTCCCTGGCGCACGCACAGAGCAGAATTATCGCCACCGAAACGCGCAACATCCAAGCCCCAAATAATAGGCTCACTCGCGGTGAGCGCGACATCTCTGTCTACGGCTGCGCGGATTAATTCCATGGGAATAACAGTGTCATCGTCTGCCTGGGGAAACTCGCCCATAACTTCCACGCGCGAGACTGTGGAGTTCTCGCCATATTGTTCAATCATGGTTTGAAATAGTTTCTGGTCAGTGCCTTCGACTGTGCGTGAGTCTACTTGGAGTGATTTCCAAAATGAGCGTTTGCTGTGGAACGCATCATAAAATGGGCCAGTGTTTCTGCGCGGGTTGGAGAAAGTAAACCAATAGCGATCTTTGGTAGGCTCAGAGAAGAAACCTTCAGAAACCGAGTAAATGGGCGCGGGGATACCTGATGCCTCATCCATGATTAAACACACCCCGTAGGAGCTGTGAATACCTGCAAATGCGTCTGGATTCTCCTCGCTCCACAGCTGCGCTTGTGCATAATAGTACCCAGTATCTATCTTTAGGTCGCGAATTAACGCTTCTTCAAACCACCCAGCAGGTTTAATTGTAGTGGCGGTTTTTTGAAACCAGTGCGAGTTAATAGATAGAGTTATCCATTTACCAAGTTCAGCCCATGTTCTTGATCTAAGCTGCTGTTCGGTGTTGGCGGTAACAATAATGGTTGCGCCCAGTCTTGTGGATAACATCCAAATGATTAACCAAGCTACTAATGCTGATTTACCAATACCACGACCTGAAGCCACAGCCAGTCTAAACATCTCTGGTAAGTCTAAGCTGTCGTTTCTTTGTATGTGCGTTGTAATATCTCGTAAAATTTTTTCCTGCCACTTGCGAGGCCCTTCAAAATGTTCGAGGGGGGTGTCCTTTTGTCCCCATGGGAAGACGAACTTCACAAAGTTTAATGGATCATCTTTGATGTTCATTGACCATAGTTCGGTCATTAACTGCTTTTCTTGTTTTGGTTCGTACTTCATAAAAAAATTAAAAAATTTTAGCTCAAGTGTTCTAAATTTATAGCCCCCGCCCTAAAAGGTGACTGGGGGGGTTGCAAAATCGGAGAGTAGATTTTGCCGGGCTGCCCAGTCTGGCATGGATACAGTAGGGAGATGAGAGAGTTCCCACGCCTAGCCCGTATTTTTGTTTGGCAACGTGTCCTTTGTAAGGACTCGTGGTGAGTTTAACTTATCAGGCAGCACTTCACCATCAATCACGCGACTCTTAGCTGAATCTAATATTTCTGCCAGATTTAAGTTGTGATTTACCTCTTGGCGATCGCTCCAGGACTTAGAGTCTCTGTTTTTTAAGTAGAATATCTGGGCCGTCACATTGCCTTCGTTGGCTGACTTAAACAAACTGTTCGAAACTCGCGCCAAACCTTTTGCTTCTCCCCTTTTTATAGCTTCCGATAATTCCAAACTTCGCTTTTTATTTTTGTTGTAAGTGTCCCAAGAAATCCCTAAGGCACGGGAAATTTGATAAGGCCCAAGACCTTGAGCTGCAAGTTGTTCAACCTTGTCGATATCAATAACAACAGGCTTTCTTCCGGGTTTTTTCTTAGGTTTATCCATTCTTTTAATTGTTAATTAACTCATTATAAGTTTTATTTGAATCTAAATGCACTGCATTTTGACCAGTAAATTCTTGCCACCTTTGGATTATGACATCGCAATACTTTGGATCTAACTCCATTAAGTAAGCTGAACGATCTAATTTCTCACAAGCAAGTAATGTAGAACCACTACCACCAAACAAATCTAACACTTTATCCTTCGGCTCAGACGAATTACTTATTGCCCGCTCAGAAATAGCAACTGGTTTTTGCGTTGGGTGAACATATTTAGATGTTGAATCTTTACTAAAAGACCAAAGATCAAAATCTGATTTATCGCCTTTACAAAAAGGAGATCCTTTATGAAACAATATAAATTCACATTGTCGACGATATATCATATAACCTAAACCAGCATTTTTTTTATCCCACACAATTACAGCATCTATATTGGCGTTATGTTTCTCAAATACTTTGATAAATGGAAGTTGAATTAATGGTGAGACACACACATAAACATCTGCATTGTCTTTTTTTGCAATAAAAGCTAGCTCAATTAAGCCACCCAAATCATCACCAACTAAAGCATCGTTTTTAATTTTTCTGTGATGTGATTTAGTGAGTTGTGTTCGACCCCCACTGTAATCTATTCCATAAGGCGGATCAGTAAAAACCATATCTGCTTTATTACCATCCATTAACTTATCCACAGCATCAATGCTTGTGCTATCACCACACATAAGCCTGTGATTACCAAGCAGCCAAATATCGCCTTCCACTGTTATGGGATCTTCAACCAAATCTGGAGTGCTGTCCTCATCTACTAAACCCTCAGTTGGATCGGCTAATATGTCGTTAATCTCTTTATCATCAAAGCCAAGTAAAGACACATCAAAGTCCAGGTCATTTAAATCATTAAGCTCAACCTTCAACATATCAAAATCCCAACCAGCATTTAAAGCCAACCGATTGTCAGCTATAACATACGCTTTCTTTTGTGCTTCAGTTAAGTAATCCAAACATATAGTTGGAACAGTTTTAAGGTTTAGTTTTTGTGCAGCCTGAACTCTACCATGACCAGCAATAATTAAGCCTTCATCATCAATTAAAACAGGATTGGTAAACCCAAACTCCTTAATACTTGCGACAATTTGGCTTACCTGGTCTTTATCATGTGTGCGACTATTCCTTGCATAAGGAATTAAATCAGCAACATTTTTGTACACTATCTCTCTATTCTCCATCTAAACATTCTAAGTGATTAAACAATAGTTGAAAACAAATTAAGTATTATATTATTGGTTAGTGCGTAGAAAAGAGTTGCATTGTGCGTTCAATTAGTTTTATAATACCTATGTAGCCAATAAAGGCTGCAAAAAAGGGAGAGAGAGTATGAGAGTAAAACTAAAAGAAAGAACAGACTGGGAAGGTAACCTTCTTGGAATCTATGATGTATACCTTAATGGTAGAGAAGTTGGCAATGATGCTAACAACTGCTTATCTGATGTTTGGGTAAATCAAGGGTTAAAAACTATTAAGGCTGAAGGCATTAAAATTATCGGTGAGACTGGTACTAATAAAACATTTGAAATCTATGGCGGCATTAAAGCAGGTGGCAGAGCTAATGATTGGTTTTTAGAAGTTGATGGTGTGACTGTTAGCTATGCAAATAATGCAAAACACCTTATTCAACTTTTATGTGCTTGCACATGGACAGATGATCAGGTTGAATTTTCTCATAGTCTTTACAAAAAAGATTTAGAAAAGCGTTTGGCAAAAATGAGAGCAGCGTAATGAGAATTATAACCAATGTCGGAGATGTGAGAATCGAAGCAAGTAGCTTTAAAGAGTTCATGGCTTTGCTGACTTATGCTTACAGATGTAAAGAGAATGATCGTAAGGTGAAAGAGCGAGAGCTGAGACTAACCAGAGGAGAGACTGCCTAATGTATCTATATAGTAAAACCGAACATGGTGTCATTCAGTGGCAATGGAAAACTGAAGGTGAAGTATCACCTGCATACAAATCAGTGAATCACCAATGGTGGACACCAAACAAATCTGACTTTGAGATCGTTACCAAACTTGATGCTGATGTTAAGCAAGAAGTTAAGAACGAGATTTGGGAAGATATGCAAGAAGATATCCAACGACAAAAGGATCTTTATAAACTACACAAGAAAAACAAAAAGGAGATATGAAATGGAAAATATAAAACAACTAATCAATACAATGACATCAAGGTCGGAACTTGACGCATTGATTCCAATGATTTACAAGCGCATGGACTCATTGGTAGAAAACGAACTAACTGTTGGTTGCCAAGTCTATGTAGTTCAAAAGACTAAAAAGACTTTAGGTACTGTGACAGAGATCAAGCAAACAAGAGCAATAGTAAATTTACCAAAAGGTAAGTGTAGTGTTCCTTTGTCAATGTTGGAGGTTGCGTAATGACTGTGACTCAATACAACTTTAAGAAACCAAAGATTAATCGCCAAGAACACGAGATGCTCAACAAGATACTGACGCATCCTAAGTTCAACGCTTTAATTAATCCTAAGGCTCTAGATGCATTAACCGATCTTGGAATCAGTGCTAGACAGTTTCAGGACATCATTAATAAAAACAAATCAATTTTAAAAAGCTATAAAACCAAGGAGATAAAATGACTCAGTATTCAAATGACGTAGAAGCGCAACGTAAACGCCTAGACAAGGAAGGCTTGGATGGACAGGTCACTGCGATAGAAGTTCGCAATGGGCGAGTGCAGACAAGATTCGCAAGCGGTAGAGTGGTCAACGAGTATCCCAGTGATAAGCGTAAAAAAACCAAAACAGAATACCGGGTCATCGAATGAACGATAAATGCCCAAACTGCAAAGGTGTAGGATCTTTACCAGACGGAGAACATTGCGTTGACTGTATGGGAACGGGCCATGATTGAAATCATCGGCTACATCACTGGAATCGGTTTCTTAATCTGGCTAACTGTTGTGCTAATTCTTTACGCAGTAGTTAATCATTGGATGGATAGATAATTTGGGCGATCTAATTAATTATTTAAATTAAGAAGATTGATACCGCAAAAGAAAGTCCGCTTGTACTTTACCAGATAAAACAAGCACTACTCTTGGGACAACTAATGAGTGGCTTTCTCTCCCCTAATTAAGTCGCTCAGTCCCACCAACAGAAAATGTTTCCGCCCTCGCGCCTGACTTTTATTTAATCGCTTCTTCTCATCCTCTAATACAATCCACACTAGATTAGCATCACTGAGCTCCTGTAAGGCTCTACCGCAAGTTTTTCTATTCAACCCTATCATTTGGGTATAGTAGTTCAATGCATCGTGTGAGCTGAACGTCTCATATCTCCAACGCTCCACTAGTGACCAGCCAAAAAGTTTCGCGCTCGCGCTCAAGTCAGTGCGACTTGCAACGTTCCAGCGATACCACTTCCATACCAGATTACGCAGCTTCGAGAAGTCTTTGCTCTCTCGCGCGAGTGAGAGCGAGACTAGTCCACTCTCGCGCTCGCCCTCGATCTCTCCAGGGACGATCCACCAGTATTTATCATGTTCGTTTTTTCTTCTCATATTCTTCCTCTCTCTTTGGGGGTGTAAATGCCTTTAGGCATTTCACTCCCTATAACTATGTTAAGTTATGGATATTATAGTAAGTATGACTATAGTTGTGTCCCATATTTACTATAGTTTGGGACATATTTACTATAGTTGTGTGACATTTTTACTATAGTTAGTCGTGACAAAAACAGGTCATTTGGTCATCGTCATTGAACAAACTTTGCTCTTTTGGCTGCTTACTAATATCTAATAATTCAATATAACTGGGTCGATCTTTCCTAAAAGTTGCACCCACTTCTTTCTCTTTGGCAATCCACCAGTCTGCTAATTCTGGTCGTTCTCTTAATATCTTGATGGTGGTATCCATGCCTTTTAAAAAACACAGATCACAATTACCTGCGGGTGCTTTACCACCATAAGCATTTAACCCAAGATCAAAGTTCTGTTTCTTCCAAAACTCTATGACATCTTCAATGGTATGTTTTGCATCTGCCATAGGTGTAATGCTGGTCCATTTATTGCCTGTTTGGTTTCTAATGTTTGCCACCCTTCTTGGCTCGTCATATCTTAGGCCCACAAC
>Ga0209714_1000847_pt1 | contig 17384 bp, 13 predicted proteins | sample COGITO_mtgs_1104_5_FD_185517 | JGI IMG/M metagenome (GOLD analysis project Ga0209714, IMG submission 185517) | Pelagic marine microbial communities from North Sea - COGITO_mtgs_110414 (SPAdes) (version 2) | ecosystem: Environmental > Aquatic > Marine > Epipelagic ...
CCCCCCCCCCCCCCCCACCACCACCACCACCACCACCACCACCACCACCACCCACAACATCCCCATCCAGCACGATCCCGTACGACGCTGCCGTCAAGTTCCTCCTCGGCAGCAAAACCCCTCCGTTTTCTCCTTCCACCTCACCGTGGTCGTTGGGGATGGTGTCGATCTTTTTGGCATTCACCTTCCTGGCAACGTCCCTCATCTCATCCCGGAGCATTCCATCTCTCTCGTACCCTCCTTTGCACAGAAGTTTGGACGCAATTTGGATGTCTGACGGGAATATGTTCCTCCTCCCGGCCCCAGAGGCCAAAAAGTAGGCGGAGCTTATCACACTCTCCTTCCACCAGCTGGCGTGGTCCACCAGCATATTCAAGGCATCCTCGTCAACGTCGCTTGCTGCTACGTTAACGGTTCTCAGGGCGAGGCGGACGGAGTCACGGGGAGACACGGTTGCGAGCTGGGCGGCAGTAATGGGCACCAGGGGGTTGTTGCTGGGAGGGGGGGGGGCGAGGGTCGTCTTCCCTCTGGCGGGCGGCATGAGAAATACGGTTTTCGAGACTGTGCCGTCTTCTATAGGCTCACGTGCGCGTGTGTATGTCGCTTAGGGGTACTACTAGGGCTTTTATAGCTTTGGATTCGTCCACAAAAATTCTCTCGTGGAAATCTTATTTTTACACACTGCAACACACAGCCCTGCTGGTCAGGAAATTTTCCTTTCCTGTCTCCAATTTAGCAAGTTTTCCTAAAACGATGAGGTAACCGGGCTAGGCGATTTTTTCCTCTGCAAGCGTACCAAAAATATAACTGTGAAATCCCGACCCATTGGTTTAAGAGACGACAATCACTTTGGCATCCTCTTTTCCTTAGAATTCGAAGATATGTATACAGCTGCTCGCAGGACGTACCTCCTCGCCTGCCCCTCCCCCTCCCCCTGACACTATCACTGTCACTAACCCAGCGCTGCTCCCTTGTCCGCAGTGCAAAAACCAACAACCCACTCCAAGTAGCTCTGTACTTTTTCCTTTGGTATGCCTTCAATGTTGCGTACAACATATACAACAAGCGCATTTCGAACCACTTTCCCCTCCCGTACACCACCGCGGCTGTACAGCTCTTCATAGGGATATTCTGGATTTTGCCGTGCTGGGTGCTAGGTATAAGGAAAGTTCCTACTGTGACGGTGAGTTCACACCGAATTTGTTATGTGCCCAGAGCCAACAATGCAACAAAAAAATGTCGTTGCGTTGTTGTGTCCATAAAAATTTTCCCCGCGCGTAGTTACCGTCGCAGGCACAGACCACTTCGCTCTTCCCCACTTCGCTCGTCTCTGTCTAACCCCTTTTTCGTTTGTTATTTGTCGTTTGTCGTTTGTCGTTTGAACCAACCAAAAAACAGCCCATTGGCTTCATCAAACTAGGAAAAGTTGCGTTTTTCCACGCTCTTGGACACACAATGACTGTCATCAGCATGGGTGCCGGGAGTGTCCCCTTTACCCACATTGTTAAGGCTGCGGAGCCCTTCTTCAGCACTGTGATCAACGCAATTCTGGGAAGCACAAATCCCCTTCTAGTTAATCTCTGCCTTCTCCCAATTATCGGAGGAGTTGCACTCGCTTCCTTGAAAGAGCTAAGTTTCAGTTGGACTAGGTGAGTGAATGCGTAGAGTCGTTGTTGAGAGCGAAGAGTCGTTCTTGAACCAGGGGATGTCGTGGCATACCCCTCCTTGCTAATTTTTCTTTCTGTCCTCGACTCACCCACAAAAAACACCCACAAAAAAACAGCTTTGGAGGCGCAATGACAAGCAATGTGAGCTTTGCTATTCGGGGGATCTTCAGCAAGAGAGCGATGGACAAGCCAAAAGGGGTGAGCAGGCGAGCGACGACCCTTACCCTAACAGTTGTTCGGCTGCTGTGTTGTGCGTTCCGGCGCTGCTGCTCCGCAAAACAAACACACGCAAACAGTCGCTCGCCTTACCAAACCCTAACCCCAACAGTTGTTCGCTCGCTCTGCTCTGTAACACAAACGCCACGCACCTCGCAACTCGCAACTCGCAACAAACACTCGGATACACTATATTACTTCTCTCCGCGGATTAGTTGGGTGAAGATCTGTCCGCTCCAAACATTTTTGCGGTGCTGACCATTATGTCTTGCACAATGCTAATCCCTGTGACTTTCTTCATGGAGTATGATTTGGTGGCAGACGCCCTCCTCGACGCCTACGGAAGTTACCCCGGAGGGAAAAGTTCCTTCAGATTCGATGTTGCCATATGCGGGTTGACGTACTACTGGTATAATGAGATGGCCTACCTAGTCTTAGGATCCCTTGACTCTGCCGTCTCTGCGGCTGTCGGGAACACAATCAAGCGAGTCGTTGTCTTAGTCGCGACGACCCTTTATTTTAAGACCCCAATGAGCGGCCAAAGCATTGTTGGCTGCAGCATTGCCATCGGTGGCGTTCTACTCTACTCCGTTGTCAGCGACAGAGAGAAGCAGAGGAAGAAGGCGGCTGAAAGGGCCAGGGCAAGGAAAGTCCAGTAGGTCAAGTTTTGTGCGCAACGGAACATGTTTTGAGTGTGTCGTAGGAGAAGCTAGGCATTGAATTAATGAGATGATGATGAGAGTGGTTAAAAAGCGATTAGTTATTGCGCTGATTTGTTTTTAGCTTGAGTTGCTCTCTTGTTCTTTCTTCTTTTTGCCCTGTTGCGCTTACAGAAATCGAAATGTGTGTACTTGTACGTGTTCTATAGCCATCAAGGCGAACATTTTCGTGTTTGTAGCTTCTCTACTTGTTTGTAGCTTCTCTACTTGTTTGTAGCTTCTCTACTTGGCCCTTGGCCATATTATTTCCTTAAAGCCAGTAAGAAGTGAATTGTCCGGTTCAATTCTTCAAAGGAAAACAAAGGTTTGTAGGTTTTGGATTTATTTGTGTTTTTGGCCTTCCCGGCGATTCCTTCTTCAGCGCTTCTTCGTCGTCCAGGGTTTTGAAGCAAAGGCAAACTCATGAACTCCAACCTCGGACCGCTTTGTGCGTGTGTGGCGTTCACAAGAAGAAAACGGGTCTCCTTCGTCTTAGTCTGGAAATCAAGCTCCCGTAGTTGGCAGTCTGCTGACCCCGTAGTGCATTCTGTAAGGCAGCAGTCTGGACAGACGGCGGCAGGTTCTGTTTGATGAATGTCGAAACAAGGTTGCTTTCTTAAAAGCCTCTTCTTTCGGAAAGCCAGTAATCTAGCTGTTTTCAGATTCCAATCCGTCATTGTCATGTCGAAGCTCAGCTCAGACGCCATGGAGGTCAGTGCAGTGGCCATGGAATTGACAGCATAGCCCTTCTCCTTGGTGTCATTTAGTGGTGCGCCAATTACTCATTGAATTGTATTTTCCCTCTTGCCCTGCCATGTGAGGTGTTGGTATTTGAGATTTCATTAACTGAAGGTTCAAGATCCAGGTCTGGTAGATCCAGATCTGGAGGGACCTTAATGCAACAAACAGAAACTGCGGAGACCTTTTAACTTTATTTTTTTTAGTAAGCTCGGAGTAATGGGGAGCGCCCGAAAGACCTTGGTGTCAAAAAGGTTTAGGGTTAGCACTAGCCCAAAGTGCAATTTACGACGCAGTTAAGCGACAGAAGGGAGAGCAAGGACTAGGGAGGAAAGGGAATGTCATTTAGTGGTGCGAAGAAAGGTGGCACAAAGGTGTCTCATAAGTTAGCACTAGCCCAAAGTCCAATTTAAGACGCAATTAAAGCGACATAAGGGAGAGGGAGGGACTAGGGTAGGTAAGGGAATAATAGGATTCATAAAAATGGAAAGATCAACCTTAACTGAATTACAGCTCAGCATCATTGACAACGACGTAAGAATGCCACTGCCTATGTCAAAAAGGCCTAACAATCGATATTTATCGGTGTTGGGCTACTACTTGTTGAATTCAAGTCCGCCAATTTCATTTAAGGCAAAATATAGGGGCTCTGGCTCACTAAATAGCCACACTATATTCTTAAAGCAACAATGGAACAGCAGCAGTGGGACCAGTATGCTGACAATGAAAGAGGAATTCGCCAGAAAACCACTCTTGATACCGATAATACTACCTGTAGCTCTTCAGGTACACCCGTTGATACTGAAGTCACTATCATAAACTCAAAAAGCCTTCTTCCTGCGCATGCCTTCTTCCTGCCACTTCATGAGGGAGTAAAAAGAAGCAGTAACGAATGGACAGATGACGGGTTCTTTCTGAGTTCTGTGAGTATTTTATCAATAGCTTATCTGCTGATATCGTGAAGCATGTTAAGTTGCCTTGCCAGTATACTAACGCTAATACACACCACCATAATCCATAATCTCCCTGAACATCAGCCCTGTGCAGGAACAACAACAACAACTGATCGATCCACAGCAATCTTGTCCCCAGACTCAAGCGGGTCACTGAAAAAAGTACGCATTAATCCCAATCTACCGCTGGCCGGTGGATCTGAAATTACATTCTCTCCCAAACACCACTCTCTCGATTCCCTACGACTCACTGAATCTGATCATGCAGAACTCAAGAATGTCCTAACAGAGTTCACTCACCATGTAGCGTCTGCAGTCTCTTCTATGCCCACTTCGGAAGAATTAAAAAAATCCTCACACTCACCTGAGTCCTGTTGTATTATCTCTTGAGGAGGCTCTTGAGGAGACAACAATCAGGCAAAAACCCACTCACACGATCGAGAACAACGAACAAAAAGCAAACGCAAACGCAAACATGAACCCCAACGGAAACACAAGACGAAAACACAACACCTAAACCTACGACGACAAAGAGAACAAAAACATCTGCTCAATCTGAAAACAAGACAAAAAACACTCACTGAACACACATTTAACCCATCCAAGCTCTCGTTACGGTTACGTCATCACAGCACCCACAAACACACCATCAGACTCGGACGAAGTGGGGGGATATGATGCAGGTTTTTCCCTAGCCCAATCTCCTCCAAGATCTGACTCAGGTCCTCCTGAACCCATGCCCAAACAACCGTTTTAATCTAAACGCCTCTCTCTTTAACATCAAATCACCCGAATTTAGTTTACTTAAATACATTTTTATAACATGATTTCCTTTAATGATATTAAATAAATATTTTATTATAATTATTGTGCATCTTATATTTTCATTAATTTCAATAAATATATATTATTATTTATATATTTTAAATTAAAAAAATTTCGTTTTAAACAATAATAATATTTTATAATTAATTTTTTAAAAATATAGTATTCCAAAAAGTTATATTACTAATATAAATAATAAAATTAAAAGAAATAATGTATCAAAAATGTATTTAAGTAAACTAAATTTCAAAAAAAAATTTCGTAATGTTTTCAGTTCATTTCTTTAGTTTCTTATGTTAGTTTTTTCGGCGATTTGTGTCTGGGTATCTTTCTTTCGATTTTGGGTCATTTAGGGTCTTTTTGGCTCTTTTTTTTGTGCCATCTGTGCTTGGGCTGTTCACTCCGAAGGTCGAAGTGTCAGGCAAGGAAGGGAAAATTCCTCTTTCCTGCTCTGAGCTGTTTTTGACAAAGTGTTGTGGCCGAAATTGTTGGAGAAATTATTATCTAACAGGGGGGTGTGTGGTTATTGTTACATTATTATCTAGCATCGACTAAGGTAAGTCAAGTTAAAAACATGTCTAAATCACAATGTTGTCCGCTCTATTGCCATGTCGGCGGGCGTAGAGCTCCTCATAGATGGCGACCTCATGTTGGAGAAATTATTATCTAACAGGGATGTTGGAGAAATAGGTTTTTATCCGTTTTAATTAATTAAGTTTAAGGGAGAAATTAGGCAAAGGTCAGGATGCAGGAAGCATGCCTAAATCACAATGTTGTCCGCTCTATTGACCATTGATTGGTTGATCCTCTATGTGAGAGAGGCACCATTTTGGCACGCGAGGCCAAGTCGGTCGGTCTTTTAAGCAGGTAGATAATAAAAGAACCAGAAAACCAGACGTGTTAGCTAGGGTTTTCCCGCCTCCTGATTTTTCCTGCTCCTACAAGCAACACATTTTTGTTAAATGTTTCTTTCAGGTGTTTTCTGAGTTGGATTTGCATCAGTTACTGTAGGTATGGCCCATAACCTGGTCGTGATAGGTTAAATTAGGTTAGGTTATATCCTGGTAGGCCGAATCCCCAGTTTCAAGCATAGGGGGAGTGAACACTTTTTTTTTCCAGCATTAAAATCAAAATGGGCAGAAGTAAGTGGGCACCAAAGAGAGCCTGCCCTTTTCTTTTCTGCGGCGTCGGGTAATGTGATGACACTGACTTTCATCATCGTCACTTTCTTTATCGTCGCCGTCTACTCCATCGACACCATTGTCGCCGTCTTCTCCATCGACACCATCGTCATCATCATCATCATTATCGATTATCGTCATCGTTACGGCTAGAGGACCGGAATGTTGAGTATATTATATATTTATAATGTTTTGTGGTTTGAGTTTGCTCAAATAAGTAAGACTGCCGAAGTCATCATTATTCTATTTTATTGATAACATTTATTGTATTCGTATCCTTCCTTCTCTCGTCGTTTTTTTTTGTGGGGTTTCCGAACTTTCCCCCAGTTCCCAGTCCCTCTTTCTTCTCCTTTTGCCCAAAATGGACTGGCTCTCTGGTACAGCTCCTGCTCCGACAGCCTCTCCGCCGCGTGAAATTGCCCAAGGGCGAAGGCGTAAGGCAAAAGGATATGGAAGAAATTCGAACACGGAGAAGGAAAATGAGGTGAATGGGGTGGACTTCCATTCTCTGGCGAAAGTGGGCACTAGAGGTTGGATGGACGGTGCAGAGGAGAAATGGCCTTTCGACGACGACGAAAGAACCCGTCTGTGCTCAGATTCTCCCCCAAAGAAAGCGACGAGGGCTTCGAAACGGAATGCACAGCGAAAGAAGAATACTACAGCCCCTGCAGCAGCATCGAAACCAACGTCGAAAAAGGTCAACCCCGCTAAGAAGACAAAGAAAGCGCCGCAGGGGGTCCTGGGCTCTTCTGTGGACACGGCAAAATCGACCCTGTTCCATGCTTTGTCTTCCCCTGATTCACCTGCGCTCCGAAGAAGCAATTCGAAAAAGAGGGGTGTTTGCGGTACGCCGGTCGAGATGCTGGACGACGACGTACGCGAAGAAGCTAAGCTGCTTAGTGACGAAGCGAGCACTCCTTTCAAGGGGCGACAGCGTAGTAGGTCACGAATGTTTTCTCCTGAAACTGAGAGTTTAGCCAATAAAAACTCCACCACCTTCACCTCCGCCGGTGCCTGGCGCCGTGTGGCCAAATCGGACGACGAAGACGAGCTCGATACTTCATTTGAGAAGCTAATGCAACCCCCGGCCGCCAGGCGATCAATGACTGTGAGCGACTCAAGCCCTATGATCAGCTTCTCTCTCCTCACTGGGGATCCTTCTGCTCTCTCCCAACTTCTCTCCAGCCATTCAACATACGAGGACGTCAAGTTTTTATTCAAGGCGATTAAATCCGAAGAGAAGAAAAAAGTAAACCAAGCGAGGAAAAACGTCGGTTTCGGTAGCAACCAGAGTAGCATGATTGTACCACCAAATCACTGGCCTAGTGAGCGTAAATCCCGCTTCCTACAATGGGCGAGTAGCGGGTCAAATGAAAGCGCCTTTCCAGGCCTAGGGTTTCCCCTCCGAACGGCCGGTGCGGGGGTTTGCTTTCTCCAGCTGCCGCCCGGAAAGAATGAGCACATTCAGTCGATCATGGAGGCGACTATGAAGCTGCTCAAGGAAAAGAAGAACTCCAAAAAGAGTGCGTCGAAAGCTCCCGCAGTGGCCAAAGAAGAAATTCTGGAGAGACACAGCGAGAATGACATCATCTCTTCTGCAACAGCTGCCACCCGCATCACTACCAATGGCAACACGCGAAAGAGATCTTTTTCTTTCCCTCATGACGCCCCCGTGTCTGCTTCATGGCCCGCCGCCAAAAGATCCAACAGCAATCCCCACTTCGACATTGACGACGAAGACGGTGACGTGGAAATGGACTTTGTAGTAGATAACATCGCTTCTATCGCAATTGACCAATCGAACCACTTCTCACCTCCCGCGGATCCCCCAGCTAATCCCCCCAAGAAGAAGCATTCCAACACAAAAGCCAAAAACACAGAGACGGCGTCCGCTAGCACTACCGTCAATGCCAACAACAACGAGTGCGAGGGCTTTCTTCGCCGGCGGCGCTCTACGGAAGGGCCATCTTCGCTGTCACCCATGCCCACAATGGACGAAAACAATTGTGACACATCTAACAACGACGAGCTACCACCTTTTCCACAGCGCCGAATCACAATATCTCCCAAATTGGCGGGAGGAAAAACACCCCTGCAAAAAACGGACCGGGAGCTCCTTTCATCTTCCTCAAATGAAACTCCGATGCCCAAGAAAGCATTCTGGGTTTCTCAACCTGGGTCACGGGATTTCGGTACTTCACGTCCTGCAAATCCAAGAACCATCACAAAAATGCTAGATCACCTGGAAAATGTCAATGCCGTTTATGGCTCAGGGACAGACTTTCCACCTGCCGCGTCCGTTGCTTGTTGCGATGGCAGTCCAGATGACATTGAGCCGGGTAGCGACTGCGAGATGGATGACATCCAACCCCCCACTCCCCCCACTTCTCTCTCCCAGACTCTTGCATTTGATGACGAGGAAGAGGACGAAGGAGAGGAGGACGATACATTCAGCAACGCCGTTCCCCTACCTCCATTTCCCGCCTCTAAAGGAAATGATAATGACAGTGACGTCGATTCTGACGAGGACGAGGATCTTTTTGACGCGTTTGACGCGCACATTCCATTGATGAAACCCGCCCAACGCGATAGTACCGACCCTTACCCGGACAAAAGCGGCAATGGTCGCATAAACTCGACCGTTCGTCGCCGCAGTTCCATGTTTAAGCCGAATTCCCGCCGCGAGAGTGTAGGGGCGTCAATGCTTTCCCTCATGGCTCTCAGCCCCACCAACGAGGCCGTCGAAACCACGTCACTTGCCCTAGACGAAAAGCGCAAGCGGCAGTCGATGGCGAAACATAGGAGGATATCTTTGTGCGCTGCTGCGTTGGATACTACGGTGCAAATCAGGCCGTCTTCGATCATTCCGTCTATGATCTCTCGCGATAGTCACGGATTCAGTTCGCGCTTTAGCGCAATCGGATCTTCGCGCTTCTCCATGAATACTACAGCAGCAAGTAGCAGGAGGTCTTTCTTGCCCACATCACAGACTTTGCGACTCGGTAAACCAGTGCGAGCAATAACCACAGATGGCGACCTGACTGCCCCTACGATTTGTGATTCTCCTATCTCCGCTGGCGGCAAAACGAGAAGCGATTGCATTGACAGCATCAGCGTGATTAATGGCACAGCAGCGTCCGGTTCACCGCCGTCCTCATCATCGCACTCACCTCAATCAGAGGTATTTGGCTTACACCTTAACAAGATCCTCTCACACTTAGACGAATACGAGCTGTTGACAATAGCCTCGCTCGTTTGTTCCGTGTGGGCAGATGAATCGACCACATGTCAAGCGACTCTCATGTACCTTAGCGTGGGTTGCGAGGACGCCATGAGCTCAGCGCAAAATACCAATAGCCGCTCAAAGTCTGTTGATACCGACAGCGATAGCGATAGTGACAGCGACGATGAAGATGCCATCAACTCTAGGTCTTCCACGAATATGGCCACCACAAATGACAACGCCTCGATAGTCAAGTCGATGCTCCGCCCTTACGGATTTTTGGACCGGCAGTTCCCGCACGCGTCATTTCTTTCGGAGGGAGGCCTTAAGAAAGTTTACCGCGTTCACAATAGCAGCACGAACAAGCAGGAGGCACTGTCAGTGATGGACATCGACGTGATAGAGTCGAATGGGGAGTTGAGGATCGTTGGTGCCGAGCTAGCCGTATCATCGCTTTTATCATCGCTCGTGAGGCGAAATATTTGCCCCAACTTTGTTTCTACTCGTGGGGTTTTCACATGTGCTTTCCCCCCCCCCGCCTCTCATTGGGGGAGTGAGACAAGCAAAGCTCCCAAGGGGAAAGTTTACAACCCGAACAAGAAGACCAAATTTCCTCGCCAGCCTGCCTCAAGCAAGGCGGGCCGTTACCAGTACATACGAATGGAACTCTGCAGCAAAGGAGACGCAGAAGACTTTCTCGGGAACCAGCCTACAAAGACAATATCGACACTTGAGGCGGGAAGCTTACTGTTCCAGATGGCTTTTAGCTTGTTTGTAGCCAAGGAGAAATACAATCTGAAACACTATGATGTGAAATTGCTCAACTTTTTGCTGCAAGACGGGCGCACACTCTTCCACACCACTGATAATGATAATAACAAAGATGTATGCCTCCAGTACGCTCTCAACGATAAGACGTTTAATTTGATAATGCCGAAGGATCGCTCTCTGATTGCGAAGCTCGCCGATTACGGAACGGCGGATCTGCGGGCCGAGAGCAACGGAATGCCAATCACTCTCGCTCAGATTACAACGCTAGAGAACACCCCCCCCGAGCAGCTCATACTGGGCGACGACGCCACCCAGGGCCACGGCCACGACAACTTTGGTCTTGGCCTTTGTATGTTGCACCTTTTCACTGGGCACGCTCCGTACGAGGAGATCCTAGAGTCTGTCGTCTGTCCAGAAAGCCTCCGGTCTAAGCTCCAAAATATTTGGGAGAACGAGAACGAGAACTTTGGTATCGTGCGAAGCGTAATCTTGGCCGATGTTTATGATGGCGAAGGAGAGAAAGACATCATTCTGTACGACACGATATATAGGTTCCTTGTCTTGTTCGGCCTTCCTCAGAAGCGCTATCAATACGGCGGGGGCAAGGCTGCAAAAGTCTGGGCGGCTATTGAGGGCGGTTTGAATATTTCCAAGAGCCAGTACGCCAAGGACTGCAAAATTTTTAGTCTTGAAACCGGTTCCGATATTAGAATTGCCGAGGCCCGAGAAAAACTTTATGAAAATAATGGCGCTGGCATGACATTGCTGCGGAGTCTTGTGAACTTCGACCCAGCGCAGCGAGCTACTACTTTCGATGCGTTGAACAGCGACTTCATGGTCCAGCTCTTTGAAGCGAGCAACAACCGAGTCCCTCAAGGAGACACTTCTGTCGAGGTTAGAAAATTCCAAGCTTTCGCTTCCAAACCCGACGACAAACAATAAATGCAACGAAAACCAATAAGACAGGAAGATTTGCGGCGGTAAAACATCTCATATACTTCAACATAAATTCACAAAATCCTACACGCCGTCGTCATCTTCATCTTCATCGTCATCGTCATCGTCATCGTCATCGTCATCATCATCGTCATCGTCATCACCACCGCCGACGCCATCGCTTTCGCACCCGCTCTCACTTTCACTCTCACCATCACTCTCAAGACCCCCCTCGAGCCCCTCCAGACCTTCCAATTCTTCCTTCACGTCCGCAATTTCGCTGCCGTCGAGATTCTTCTCCTTCAAGGTTCCCATCCACAAGGCACCGAGGATCTTCTTCTTCTTCATCAAGAGCTTGACTTTGTACAAGAAGAGCTCCAAAACCTTCTTGAGCTGTGGGGATTCCTTGATCATATTCACATCCCGCTCTCTCTTTCCATGGGCGATGAGTCCATGCAAGGTTCTTGTCACGCTCTGGAAATTCTTAATGGTATCGAGGATGGACGATTGGTAGGCCTCGAAATTCTTCTCAAACATGGGAAAAACCCTGCTCGTAAAGGTATCCACGAACCGTTTTCCAACTTTCATCTCCGTCACGATTATTTGTTTTTTTTGAAATTCAGAATTTTCCGAGATGAATGTTGTGCAAGCTTTCATCAATCTGGTGAGCTCGTTGATGGCCTGAAAGCTCTTTCCAATACTGCGCAAAAGAAGTGTGGGTCGTGAGCTTGTTGTAGTAATTAAAACTCCCCCAAAAAACCCACTAACTCACCTGTTGCCATCTTTGACAAATTTACTCATGCAGAAGTTGTCAAGATCTTCGACGATAAAGCTTATGGTTGCAGAAAAGTAGTTGCTAAGGGATTGCTGGGTGAGGGTCGGATAAGCCTCGACCGGGCCTCTGCAGCCATATGTGTCTGCTAGTGCAGGAAGTATTTCGTCAACGATCTGTCCGATGGCGCCAATTCGTCCTATCTCGCTAACATTAAGCTTCTTGACCTCGTCCGAACTCAGCTCATCAATTTTGTAGCTGTTCTTGCTGCCACTGCAGCGCAGAAAGCAGTTGACGAGGACACCGATATTGTCTTTATTATAGAAGAATTTATGGCGGCACTCTCTGAGGTGGGGCGGACACCAGTCCTGTTGCATAAAGGTGTAGCACAGGTCGCTCATGGACTCTTTCATTTCATGAACAATTTCATTTTTTTTTTGCCGGCGAGCACTCCCACCTTCTCCACTACCGCTGTAACCGACCTTGGAGATTCGCTCTGCGCACCCGATGATGGCCTCCAAGGTACCGATTCCCTTCATTGCGAAGCCTAAATCCACTTTCTCCCCGCAACAAGCGTCCTTACAAAGGTCAAAGAGGCACTTCAAGCCTTCGATAATTTCGCTGCTGTCACCCTTAAAATGCTGCTGAGTAGATGTGGGAGTATTGCCAACAGGTGTCATGGTAAACTTGCTGTTGTTCTTCTCCCCGTGGGCGAGCTGATTCAGAACCTGTTGTAGCAAAACTCGTCCAGATTTTGTGTTGGACATTTTCTTCGACTTGAGTAGTACAACTATGCTCTCCAAGATAAGCGAGATGCATAGGGTGATGCGGGGCATATTATACTCCCCCTCAACTTCCTCGTCATCCACTTCCGCTCCATTACCCACGTAATTATCTTTATGGCAGCTGTTCTTGATTTCGATCATCGTGGCGAGGTGCTGGTGAATGCTGTGGAATACACCGCCGTCCAAGAACTGATTGATTCGGAATTCACTCTTGCTCTGCGGAGATGCCGAAGAGGAGTAACCAGGGTTGTACACATTATCGAAAACCTCGATTTGACCCGTCTCGTTCTCTCCGTTTGTTGTGTTCGCGTTCATCCACTGAAGCGCTTTCTTTTCTGTCATGGCGTCCTTCAACGATTCGAGCAGCTGCTTTAACAGAAGCTTGGCAACGATTCCACCGATGTTGAATGTCGCGGGCGCCGATCCCACGGCCATGTCTTGGGATATTTCCCCGTTATTACCAATAGCGTTCATATGTGGAAAGCCAAGTGCCAAGACGACTTCGTAGTTAAGTGGGCGGAGGCTGGCGAGGGCGCGTTTGCTGCGGAGCTTCTTTATTTTGTCGAAATCCTTGATGCGCTTCGTTGCCATCCTGTTTTTCAAGGCGAGGTCTTTCTTTCTTTTATCCTGTCTGGCTTTCTCGGCTGCCTTCTTTCCCAACTCAAGTTTCCTTGCCTCTTCCTTACTCAACATCGACACGTCTTCGTCGACTCCGCTGTCTTGCAATCCATCCAACTCTTCGCTATCGGAGAATATGACGCTATCAAAGATGTCAACGTCCGATGACAGCTTGAGCTCTGACATACCGTTCGGAGAGAATGATTGGCAATACTGAGAAGCAAAGCGTAATTCTTCCTCCAGATGTACAAGAGTACTCAAACGTAAGATGATTTTTTTCCGAATGTCTTCGTTCGCATCCACTTCCTGGCTGTCCAAATTAGTTAAGCTGAAGTAGGGGAAGGCTGCATCGTGAACAAAGCTGTTCAGCAATTCACGGCACCAATTTGTAGCGTGGTATGTCGAGGTTGTAACGGCCAGCTTCGTAGCCTCCGAAAGATCCTGATAATCTCGACCTACTTGAGATTCACTGACAGTGAATAAAGGGCACCCGATCACAGCGTCGATTTCACTTAAGCCTCCTCCCCCGTATCTTCGGTCGTGGCACGCAGAGAGCAGCCTCATGAGTGGCATCAGTGTAGTGGGAATTGACTGCGATTTCCAGCAAAATTAACAATTGCGTGAGAACTTAACTGGAACTTTGCAAATTAGACGTTCTTTTCCTCTCACCTGTTGGCTCAACGACTTGCTGACTACGAAAGGAAGAATCCTCATGTATAGCGCAGCGTCTTCATCGTCCAAATTGAAGCGCATCTGCCCAACTGGAAAAGTAGTGTCACTTTGCTCCGTCAGCAACCTGTCAGCATCACTTTCCGGAATGAGAGAACCGTCCTCAGGGAAATCGCCCATGAAGAGATTCTCGAGAATATTGCTGTACTTATCCACAATCCAATCTCGAACCAAGGGGGCAACGTGCTTCCCCTTAATAGCCAATGCCAGCTCGTCGTACAGGTATGCGAGGGGCGAGTGGGAGTGAGCTTGCCGTTGGGACGAGTTAGAGTTCTTCGATTGGGAAGGGTCGCAGTGAGTGTGTGCGAGCTCCAAAACTTTGAAGATTTCCTCCTTGAGTTTGTCACCGCTCTGGTTCCCAAGGGAATAAGATTCAGATGATTCATTACAGTTGTTGCCTTTATTCAGCACGTTGTCTCCCCTTAAATACTCGGATTGAGACACGACAAAGGCAGTACTACCGATGATACCGATGCGCTTCATGTCGACCGAAGCTGCAGATAGGTGCTTTCGGATCACAATATGCACCATATCGGCGCTTTCTTCGCTATTAAGCGAAAAAAGGATCATAAAGAGTCGGCGCGCCTGTCCGATCGTAAGCGTCGAGAGTTGGTCTAGCAGAGAGACGACGAAGGCTGCGAAAGGTCGAAGTTCGGATGAAGTTCGACTCTTAGCAGAAGTGCCGATCATCGTTAGAGTCGTGAGTACATGCATTGCTGAATCAACCTCTCTGACGATTCCGCTTCCAACGTGTGTTACCAATGCCGCCACGATGTTCTGTCTCTCAACTGGATCTCTAAACTCCCTGAACGAATGGTAGTACATATGGGCGCCAAAGTCACGGGTAGCCTGCTCAGGAGACCGCAACAACGAGTCACACAGGTCAGTGACCGACGTCTCGAACAGAAAAGCCAGGGGCGGGGACTTTCCACAGAAACTCGATTTGATTAGGTCCTCCGTAAAAAGGCCAGCTATAGTCTTCTTCCGAAAAAGACTGAGAACCTTGTGCTTGTTATGCGGGGCGAAATTGGCACAAAGCAACAGCCACATGTCCGCTGGACCGTGCTCGTCGGAGCTATTCGTCTGGGAGACGGAGGTCAGAAGGGACGATACCAGATCATCGCGGTATTGCATACCCTGAGATATCGCCTCGAGCGTAAGGGCATACGCGTTGGCATTCTGAGGAACGTCATCCACAGATAGTTTTGTCCGCAGCTTACTCATTATTGTCATCGCAGAGCTCGTATTATTGCTCTCGCCTGGCACAACCATCACGTCGCTTTTGTTACTGTTGTTCATTAAGAAGCGAACGATGGAGGGTATCGAGCTGGGAGGAGCGGAGTCGATCGCATTGAGCGCATCCAACATTACGAACGACAATGACTCACTGGAGAGGCGGAGCGTGGAAATAGCCTCAAGGACGGGTAGTAGAAGAGACTCATCCGCGTCCTTGGCCTCTCGCAGAGAAGCCACGACTTTCTCTGAATCGCCGTCCGGTGTTATGTCGCCGATAATATCGATCAACTCGAGTTGGAGTCGGCGACTGCAAACATGCAAACACTCCAACACTGTTTCACATAGCGGCCCTGGATCGACTATACTGTCGAGCCACCGAATCTGCGACAAAATCAGGCGAGGTAAATCGTTCACCATTGACCGTGTTGACTCGTTACCGCAGCCTCCATTACCACCATCACAAACGCCATCCTCATTCTCAGAATTCTCATCTAGAGAGGGCAGCTTTTGAAGCAAAGTCGCGAGGAGAGTAGGCTGAAGGAAAGATACACGAAGGAGGGTCCTAATTAGACTCGTATTGGTGGTGCTCTGCGAGCTCTTACTTAACACAGTGCCATCTGACGGTGTGTCAGGAGAGACAACTGTCATGGGGAGAAGCATTCGATGCAATAGCTCATCGTCGTCAGCGATTATTGCCTCCATATCGTCCAAGACGCATTTTTGAATATCAATGTTCGTCGATGCTTTCAGCTGCCCAATCATTGCATAAATCGAGTTCCGGAGGGAAGCAGGCTGATGTGTCACACAGAAAGGAACCGGCTTATTGTCCGCATAGTTCGCACCTTTGTTCGACTTTTTGATTTCTATCCCCTGGACACCACACTCGGACAAAATCTGAGATTTTTTACGTTGGAGAAATATACGATGTTTAGGGTTAGGGTGGGTGATCTTGTTGTCAAAGGGGGCAAAAAAAGCCTCATTCTCTCACCTTCAAAAAACAAGGGTGCTTATCATCGATCGTGGAAACAAGCAAAGCAGCACCTTTTGACTGCTTTGCCGGTGGAGCTGCGTTTGGTGAGAAAAAACGGCAAAACGGGATGTTAAACAGTCAGGAATCATGTTGGCGGCAATTTTGTAACCTGAGGCGGTGTGGAGGCTATTCAATCTCACAAGGGGCAGACTCACCATCGTCTGCACCAATCTGAATCTCACTGAGTACCCGTTTCTGTTGTTTTCCTACCATTATCGATAGCGTGACTCGTGCGTGAAGAACGAAGCTGGTGGCCCTTTTCTTCAATCCCAGCTAGAGGTATTCTGAAGAGGTTTTAGGTTATTCAGAGAGATTTCTGCGCATTAAGGGGCTATGGAAGATTCGCGAGGAGTCAATTATTTTACGTCGGTGTTCTCGGTAAGTTTTAATGTTGTTGTTCAAACCAGACGCAAATTTTCGGATTCTACCGCACTTTGCGGATTCTTGAGAATAAATTTAGGTAACTCCCCAAGGGTGTAACAACAAGAGCATAGCCATAACCAGTAAAACTCTTCTCAAAACCTCCACCGTTACCCTCATTATCACCCGACCCCTCGATTTCTTATATTAGCGAAGTGCTCAATCAGAACAGAACACTCTAATGGCGAAATCGGACCTCTACATTTTTGTACTCAGAGTCCACCACCTCACGACTACCACTCTCTCCGGGCCGTTTTCCCCTCTCGATCCTCACTAAACTACTCCCCCTCTGGTGCGCCCATATTCCGCCACAGAGGCGGCGTGCACCTCATAAATGTCGCTTCAGCTTTGCCGAAGGAAAAGTTTTGTGCTGCTCCACCAACTTCGCTTTCATCACCTCGTCCGTTGCAACGGTTCGGCCACTATTTCGGCGTCGCCCTCTATCTCCCTAACCCTTCAGATCTTGCCCCTTTCATACTTCATCAACAGTTTTTGTAGTTCCATGGCAGCTGCATTAGCTTGGACATCGCTTGCATCAACTAGTCCCAAAAATTGGAGGCTACCTGATCTCGCGTCCACAGCGGCG
>Ga0209714_1000873_pt1 | contig 16974 bp, 9 predicted proteins | sample COGITO_mtgs_1104_5_FD_185517 | JGI IMG/M metagenome (GOLD analysis project Ga0209714, IMG submission 185517) | Pelagic marine microbial communities from North Sea - COGITO_mtgs_110414 (SPAdes) (version 2) | ecosystem: Environmental > Aquatic > Marine > Epipelagic ...
CTTAGTATCATGGCCCACATCGACGCCGGTAAGACGACGACGACTGAGCGCATTTTGTATTACACCGGGAAGTCGTATAAGATCGGGGAGGTCCATGATGGCGGGGCTACTATGGACTGGATGGAGCAGGAGCAGGTGGGTTTGTTTTCGTCGTGTCTGATATACTGTATACGATATACGATATACGATATACGATGTACGATGTACGATATACGCATGATATACCACACATAACACACTTATTTTCATGATAGCACGTACATGATAACACATTCCACATGCATTCCACGTGTGCATGTCATTCCCCTGTAAAATATAACCATCGACTAATCTAACATGACAACCCTCCCGATTCCCAGGAACGCGGCATTACCATTACCTCCGCTGCAACGACCTGTGCCTGGAACGACTGCCGCATAAACATAATTGACACCCCTGGGCACGTTGACTTCACCCTCGAGGTGGAGCGTTCCCTCCGCGTCCTGGACGGCGCGGTCGCCGTCTTCGACGGCGTGGCCGGCGTCGAACCTCAGACTGAGACCGTCTGGAGGCAGGCGGACAAGTACAACGTGCCCAGGATGTGCTTCCTGAACAAGATGGACCGCACGGGCGCGGACTTTTACTTCTGCGTGAAGACGATCAAGGACCTCCTCGGGAGCACCCCGGCGGTGCTGCAGCTCCCCATCGGTACCGAGGGGGACTTTGCCGGCGTCGTTGACCTCGTCACGATGGAGGCGGTCGTCTGGGGGGGGGAGGATCTCGGCGCTAGCTTCGACCGCATCCCTTTGGACGAGGCGGTGGGGAAGGTGCAGTTCGTCGACGAGGAACTCTCCGCCAAGGCCAAGGAGTATAGGGAGACTTTGGTGGAGCTGGCGGTCGAGCAGGACGAGGAGGTTCTCATGGAGTACCTCGAGGGGAACGAGCCGGACATTCCGACTTTGAAGAGGTGCATCAGGGCGGGCACTTTGAAGGGCTCCTTCGTCCCCGTGTTGACCGGCACCGCCTTCAAGAACAAGGGGGTTCAGCCCCTCCTCGATGCTGTTATTGATTACATGCCAAGTCCGTTGGACGTGGAGGCGATCAAGGGGGTGAGCATGGACGGGGACGCGACCGAGAGGATCAGCTCGGACACGGAGCCCTTTTCGGCCTTGGCCTTCAAGGTGGCCAACGACCCGTTCGTGGGGACATTGACCTTTGCCAGGATCTACTCCGGGGTTCTGGAGGCCGGGACGAGCGTCTTCAACTCAGTCAAGGGGAAGAACGAGAGGATCGGGAGGATGCTGGAGATGCACGCCAACGAGAGGACGGAGATCAAGGAGGCAAGAGCGGGGGACATCATCGCCCTCGTGGGTCTCAAGGACACCACTACAGGGGAGACATTGTGCGATAAGGACAGCGCGGTTATCCTGGAGAAGATGGAGTTCCCCGAGCCGGTAATCAAGGTCGCCGTGGAGCCCAAGACCAAGAACGACAACCAGAAGATGAGCGAGGCCTTGATCAAGCTCGCCGCGGAGGATCCGAGCTTCCGCTTCAGCCGGGACACGGAGACGGGGCAGACCGTCATCGAGGGGATGGGGGAGCTGCATTTGGAGATCATCGTCGACAGGATGAAGAGGGAGTTCAACGTCGAGGCGAACGTCGGCGCCCCTCAGGTGTCCTACCGCGAGGCCATCACCAAGCCCGCCACGGTCGACTACGTTCACAAGAAACAGTCGGGAGGCAGCGGCCAGTTTGCCAGAATCAAGGTGGAGTTCACCCCCAAGGACCTCAACGACCCCGAGGAGACTTCCGACTTTGAGTTCCTCTCCGACATCAAGGGCGGCGCCGTCCCGAAGGAGTACATCCCCGGCGTCCAGAAGGGCATCGAGTCCGTCCTCTCCACCGGCGTCATCGCCGGATTTCCGGTCCTGGGCATGAGGGCCAAGCTCGTGGACGGGGCGTACCACGACGTGGACTCGAGCGTCATGGCGTTCGAGATCGCCGGGCGCGCCGCCGCGAGGGAGGGACTGCGCAAGGCGGGGGCGAGGCTCATGGAACCGCTCATGCAGGTCGACGTCTCCACGCCGGAGGAGTACATGGGAGACATACTCGGGGACGTCAACTCCAGGAGAGGACAGGTCGGGGAACTCGGGGAGCGGGGGAATGTCAAGACCATATCAGCGCTTGTGCCGCTGGCGAATATGTTCCAGTATGTAAGTACCCTGAGAAGCATGAGTAAGGGCAGGGCCAACTACAGCATGAAACTCGCCAATTATGAGCTTGTGCCACCCAATATTGAGAAGGAACTCACCGCCGGGTTCGTTGCCGAGGAGGAAGACTGAGGCTGAGGAGGGAGAGAAAATGTTGTGATGCTTCGTAGTAGGTTGTGTAAGAGCTTCTAAAAAAAACGAGGTGATGTTGAGTTAATGATGTGTTTGTCCCGGGACGCCAAAATATATAAATTATCAGTGATCCACGTAAGCCATTGTGTGGGCAAGCAATGTTGTAGTGAGTACAGCTTTCATCCTCTGGGAGTTGAAAATTTGCTCTGCCTTTTTTTTATTCTGTGCGCTCGCTTCTCTGTCCGAGTTTGACTGAACTGAACAACTGATGTCTTTTTTTAACGGCGTCAATCTTGGCGGCCTGCTGGTACCTGAAAGGTTTATCACCCCGTCACTTTTTGCCATTACAAACTGCTCGGGTTTGGCTGATTCCAGTGGTGGTTTCAAGGGTCGAGAGCGTCGTGAAAGTGAAGAACTCTTCGCCGTTGATACGCAGGCGCGGCGTGCGTCACCTTGCGTGCCAATTTATCCATACCCGCCAGACCTGTTCACACTGACATCAACCCTTGGACAATTTCGGTCGGCTGAGCACCTCAAGGCCCACTATGATTCCTTCCTAAGCTATGACGACTTGCTAGATCTCAGATCGCACGGTGTGTCTCATCTGCGCTTACCCTTGCCGCACTACTGTCTGGGTGATGTTGAGGAGGAAACGGAGCCGTACGTATCTGACTACTGCTGGGAGGCTTTCCTAGGTGTCATTGAGATGGTGCGAGTGACGAATGGTAGGCATATCGATGACGCCAACGTCCACAATATGGAAGTGTTTGTTGACCTTCATACTGCGCCGGGTAGTCAGAATGGTTTCGATAACTCTGGCCAAATGTTGAAGGAGCCAACAGGCCAAAACTGGTGCTCCTTCCAATCTGGATCTGGATCTGGATCTGGATCTGGATCTGGATCTGGATCTGGAACGTCACACAACATTGGTCGGACCTTGAGAATCATCGATTCTATAACCGCTCAATTGGTGACCGACATGGTGGATGATGTGGTGACTGGTTTTGGGATCCTTAATGAGCCTTTCAAAGACTGTGACATCTCGACTGTCAAACAATTTAATGAGGATGCTTATGAGATAATCAAAAACAACATGAAACCTGATACTACAATCTTTGTGGGCGATATGTTCAATGCGTCGCGGTTTGCTTCTGATCACTACTGGAAGGAATCGCCAAAATACGATAACACACTGCTGGACTCTCATTACTACCATGTTTTTGACGACGAGCTTCGCGGTTTCTCTCCGAAGCAGCACATCGCTTTCGTGTGCGGCAAAAATTTTCGCGACGCAGTGTCGTGTTGCGGAGGTGGCGACGGGGGTGTCAGAAGAATTGTTGGCGAATTTTCGGCGGCATTCGACACCCTGGTGAGCACAAAGTTGGAAGATGTCATGGAGTCTTACCGCCAACCCGGTCAGCCAATTCTTGAGCACGACCGGGTTTTGAACGCGGAACGACGATCCTTCCTTCGAAATTTTGTGGAGGCACAAATGGTGGCCTTCGAAGGGGGCAGTCTCCCGCCCAATCAGAACCCGATGCGAGGATGGTTCTTTTGGAACTTCAAAATGGAAGGGGGCGCATTTGCGGAGTGGGATATGTTGCGAGGGGTGAGAGAGGGGTGGATCCCTGCTTTTCGACATAAAGAGCCTAGTGTTGATAGATTCGGGACTTGTCGGGATATATTCGAGAGAACAGATAACGATATGAGCATCGTCCATGAATTTCCTGACCCTAGCTCAATTGATAAGTCTGCCAAGAATTGGCAGGCTTTTCGTGCCAACGATGACCTCGTACTTCATTCGGGAGCGAGCAGCCATCTCGGCTTTCTTCCCAACCACGGCGGAGAAGGTGATGTGGACGTTCAAAAAAAAATTACTGAAAATGATTTTTCTCACTTCGGATTGATTGCTCTTGCTATTGCATTTCTCTTCCTCTTCCTGTTCGCTTTCTTTACGAAAAAGAGATGTGACCGTACCGCCTTAAAGCGCTTTAACTACAGTTCTATTTAGTTTTCATTCAATCTTTCTGAGACAGACAGCGCAAAAAACTTACTGCCCGCCCCCGCCATTTCTTTTAGACCATACCTTCGTATTTTTTCTCATCCCTACCAACAGTCAATCCGATGGCCAGCTTTCCTACGGCCTTCAGTTTCTTCCTCGCGCCCTTCCTTGCCTTCTCCTCTTCCTTTCTTAAGTATTCCATCAGGGCGAAGTGCCGCTGTGCCTTTGCGGCCTCGCTCGGTAGAGTGCCTAGCCATTCCATTATTTTCAGCTTGTCACAAGTGACCTCTACCTCCTTGCTTGGGTGACGCCATGAGTGTGTTGTTTCGCTCAATAAACGGACCACCGCTTTTCTAGTCTTTGCGTCCTCCCTTATGACTCTCTGATACTCCTGGGAACCATCGTCAAAATCCACCCCTGGTATTAATTCCCTATTGACCTCTTCTTCCTCACCCTCATCGTCCTTCTTCTCCGCTTCCCTGTAAAATTGAGTCCTTGATATGTTCTCCTCTACCGCTCCATCTTTAAATTCAAGGTCGTATAAATGGGGAACGCAATCGTGCACCTTTGTAACGTGAGCAGGATAGTATTTATCGCTCCCTTTGTACTTCGCTTGAACAAAATCTCCCACCTTGATTGTGTGCAAGTCTTCACTTCCCTCCACACTGATGCACTTGCAGCGGTCCTTATGCGGCATCAGTAAGACAACATCACCTACTCTTACTTTTCTTGTATTGACGACCTTTTCAACTAGCCCGGGGTTGCTCGTTTTCAAGACGTTTGCTCCTTTGGATATCAGATACTCGCAAATTTCTTTAAAATTACGATTGGCAGCCTGCCACAGAGGAGTCCTGCCATCTAACGTAGTCTCGTCGAGATTATATTTGGGCAAACCGTGTAAATCATGCCCTTCTACGTCTTTTCTTTCGATGAGCCACTTAACTGTGTCCAATCTATTACTATCTATGGCCATAAATAGAGGCGACTGGCCGGCCGAAGTCTTGCTTACTTTGTTGATACTACTAAATTGAAGCATGGCCTTCAATACTCTCGTCTGACCATGCATGCATGCGATGTGCCAAGGACTCTGCCCATAAAAGGGCTCGTGCATCCACTTTAGCATCTTCTTCTCCGCCTCATAGAACAGCAAGTGGACCCACTCGTGGTCCCCAGTCTGCAAGCAATTGAGCAACTTTGCCCGTCCAAAGTCTTTGTTTCGGATAAAGTCGGAGAGAGCAAGCCCCTCGATCTCTAGTTTCCCCTTATGTTCGTTGTGAAAAGTTGGCTGCCTGCGTAGCTTGTCCTCTTCCCTTTGCTTTCTTTCCAACTCTTCTTCCTCTTCAGGGGTCAGAGTCGGGGGACGAGTCAGGTTGGCAAAAGCTTGCCTTCTATTCGAGCTCTTTATTGTCATTGTCCTGCCTTTGGCGAAGAACAAAATATTTCCCTTATCGAATCAGGGAAATAGTTTGTTTTGGGGAACAACACGCCCTCTGCACGGAGTGCTCTGGCCGTTTGTAACCAAAAGTGCAAATCAATTTAAAAAGATTTTTAGCACTACATTCTCGTTTAAAATGAATTCCCCGGCAGCTGTCGACAAGGAAAACACAAGGGTGAGTTAAATTAATGAAATATCTTTCAAGGGATCAGAATTAACCCTGCCCTTTCTTTTCTTTCCAACTACACTTTGTCCATCCCCCCTCAACCGATTATTTATTTTTTACCGTCATTGTCTTTTGTATTGCAGAGTTCGCTGTACTCTCCGGGGTATAGCAACAAACTTAAGTCGAAGTATGGCTTAGCTGGCACATCCAGTACCATCAGTCGAAAACCGTTGTCATCATCGACACCAACAAAAATTGCGAGCCGTTCAAACATGGCATCGTCGCAGGCCTCGTCATCTCTTGGTGCATTTGGATCTCTCCTAATGGATGCTTCTAAAGATGCCCAGTCGGACCGAGACGAAATTCACGCCAGGCGTTACCAGAAAAAACAAGAACGATTGCAAGACGAAAAGCGACTCAAGGAGGAAGAGGAGGGAAGGTTGATGGCGGAGCGACTCGAAGAAGAAGAAAATGATAAGCTCCTCGCGGAAAGGCTGCTGCAGGAGGAAAGGGAGTTCGAGAATATCGAGGAGGAGAAAAGGTTGAAGCAGCAGGTAAGTTAAGTAGTGCAAAGGCGCCGTTTTCACACTTTCCTGCTTTTCTGGTGCTTTCGTTCTAACAGTGAAGATGCAGGAGAAGGATGCGGAGTTTGCTCGGATTCATGAAGCGGAGGCAAAAGAGGAGGTGGAGAAGGAGATCAGGGAGATGGAGACAAAAGACGCGGAGATTGCCAAAAAACTCTTGCGAGAAGAGAAAGACGCGATTTTGGCTGAGCGCATGGAGGAGGCCGAAAGAATCGCCAAGGATGCACAGAGCAAGCAAGAAGATGGAGACTTTGAGATTGCGCAGAAGCTACACGGAAATATTATTAAGAGTCAAAAAAGGGCCAAGGAGATGAAGGAAAACGAAGACAGGAAGGTGGCCAAGTACTATGAGATTAATGACATGCGAGAAGCTCACAGAGAAAAGACAAGTAGAAAGTGGCTCGACCGCATTGCTGCAGAGTACTACCAGATTTTTGGTGATCAGCAGACAACCGTAGTGCCGGATTCTTCAAAAAAACAAGGCGTCACCGAGGAGGAGGAGTCGAAGGAGGATGCGAAATTCAGCGAGGAGAAGTACGACGAGGAGGGGAAGGAATCGGAAAGTGACTTCAGCGACGAGAGTGAACGCATGACCACGGCCGAGTTCAAGCTGTGCCACGATTATAGTGCCTGGCAAGACGCGCAGCTCGAGATCGAAGACGTCCTTGGCGGAATCTGCGTATCGACAAGATTGCCAAACCTACTCGAGATTGACTTTGAGGTTCATGAAGACACCAAGGAGGTGGAGTTGAATTGCTTGAGTGACAAAATTGGAAGCTCCGACATGCGGACTATTCACCGGAATATCAAATTGTTTTATGACTTGGTCGAGTCTAAGATTAAAAAACTGGAGGGAGGGGAAACATCAGAGAAAGGAGAAGAGGGGAGGAAAGTGTACAGTATCGAAGATGTTTACAGCTACAGTATTCACCTGCAGCTAGACGCGTGCGTTGGCGTTGGAATATCCAACAAAGACATCACCTACAGCTACAATAGTGAAAGTGGTGTCTTGTATCTGTACCTCAATGGCCTGCGTATGAGGAACAGCATCCAAAATGCTCCTCCCGCCAAAAAGAAGAGCATAATCGGAAAGATGTACGAACGAGTAAACAGCTTCCGTGGCAAAGGGGGGAAGAAGTGAATGGAACTATACCAAATTATGACAATGACAATGACAATGACAGTGACAGTGACTATGACTATGACAATACTGATACGGGATCGGCAAGTAAATTGCAGCAATAATAATGAAAGCGCCTGTTGTATGTAACCTACATCTCTTCTCGTCATGTCATGTTTAAAACTATACTAGACCTCCATTATCCTCGGGAACGATTGTTACAATTACCGTCAATATGCGTTTGCTTCCTCTGAAGCAAATGCCATAATTGGTGAGACTGCTACAGTTGCCATCCAAGTGAAACCGAATACCCTCTTTTACATGCAAATCATTGAGCACTTCAATCTCTCGCTTCAAACGCTTTATGTACATTTTGAAAAGCACTATGGGAGCAATAAATACTCCCAACAGCCCAATCAACATCAGAAGAACAAAGACTGTCTGGTGTGTTTCCTCTTCCACGAGGAGCATGAAAAGGAAGAAGACAAACAACCCGATTATAGCAAAAAGAGGACTCCGGTAAGCTCTCTTGCTAGCATCATTCAAACTCATTTCCAATTGTATCATTTTTCTCTTATTGCAGGCCCGTAGTACCTCCGCCGATAGGGAGCCGAACCTACCATGTTGAGTGAACTCAGGGCAGTCTTTCCACCAACTATCAACGAAGTCGAAGCGAATCGTCGGAGGTTCTCGGGAGACTTCTTGCATTCTCGCTAAGGAACCATTATTGACTGATTTTTGTGTGGGAAGTCTGCCTCGATTTCAACCTTATCACATTATCGTCGACAGTTGCAAAAGTGTCCAGACACCCAGAAAAGTCAGGGACCGGAAATCTGACTTAATTATCGCCTCTGTGTCATTCATACAGTGTTGAGATCCCCCTTGCGATTTCGATTTTCTTCAAAACTATCCCTAATAATCTAAAACCCACCTTCCCCGAATCGGTTTCGCACGGGCTTCATCACCAGACAAACCCTTAAGATGGATAATGACGATGCTTTGATGAGTCAGATCAACGATCTAATACAGACACGTATCACCAAGAAGTTAAAAACGCATGATGCAATGTTTGATGAGCTGTCTAATCAAATGACACACCTCGTGATGTCTATGGATGAGTTGTCAGAAGTTGCCAATGAAGCAACCGAGAGAGAGACCAGTGAAAGGAAGGAAGTTCACAGGAAGCTTAAGCGTGCGGAAGAAGCTCAAAAGAAAACAATGGAAAAGCTGGTGGATGGTAAGATGGACGGTGCAGACATCACTGACAAGAAGGCAAAGAAGGGGGGGTCCAAGGCTGCTAATGCTAAAGAAAGTAAGAAGAAGAAGGCTGAAAAGGATGCGCAAATGAAATCACAAATCCAAGGAGTAGGAGACAAACCTAGGGGGAGGATTGTCGGGAAGGTTGTCGAGCAGTCTATGGACGGATTTATTGAGGAGAAGAAAAAGCACAGTGGCAATTCACTTACCAAATTCAACGCCCCCCGCTGTGCCTCGGTAGGAAAGGGTAACTTTGTCTTGGAAAAGCAACGAGAGGCACAAGCTATGTCACAAGTGAAGTACCCGCAGTGTCGTTCTGTTGTGTATGCACCCACCTCTGATCTGGACAAGAAGAAGGTAAGTCAATAATTTTGAGAAATAATGGAACGATGCACTTGAGCGTCTCGACTTCGGTTCGTGTTTGCTAATATGTCTTTCTCCCCTTTTGTATTTACCGCCGTAGAGTTCCTGGCAAGTCAATCCATTGGAGAAGCCCCCCCCTGCTCCTGTGCCGGACAGTAAGCTGGAGATGGACTTCGTATATGGTTACCATAACAGTGGCTTCGTGGACTCGTCAAGGAACAATACCTTCTATCTGAAGTCTAAGGAGATGCTGTACCATACAGCCGGTCTGGTAATTATCTATGACAAGGAGAGCCACTCGCAGACCTTCTTTACAGGTCACGATGAAGAGGTGTCCGCAGTTGCTGTTCACCCCAACGGAGTTCTTATTGCGAGTGGGCAGAGCGGCAGAAATCCTCCGATTTATGTTTGGGACTCGTCCGAACGCGTCGAGGGGCAGAAACCTCTTCCTGAAGAGGCCCACAAAGCAACTCTTAACAGTCATGAGCAGCGTATCTGCTCGTTGGATTTCAGTCATGACGGGAAGCTCCTGGTCTCAGTAGGAGGAGATGATCACCATACTGCAATCGTTTGGGACTGGAAGATGGCAACGCCCCTAGCAAGTGCAAGTGGGGGGGTGCAAACTGTATTCGACATGCGTTTTAACCCTTACCAGGCTTACGGCATTCCGGACCATATCCCTTTACCGGGCCAGGCTCCCACAGAAGACGATGCAATCTACACTCTGACATCCTGCGGTGTACGCCACATAAAGTTCTGGGTGTTTTTGCGCACTACAAACGATGATGCCGAGACCAATTACGAAGAGGCCAAATGCTGGTACCTAGAAGGCAATAGCGTGAACTTTGCCACCAAGACAAATGTCCAGGACATCACCTGCTTCGATTATATTGATGACAGCGAGGAGCTAACCATTTTAGATCCGAGTGGTGACGGCCAGACTCAGAGGGTTCCAAATAGCAGTACCAGAGACTGTAGTAGGATTGTGGCCGGAACTGCAGATGGCGACTTGTTCGTATTTAAGCAACCGTCAATCAAACTGCGCTATGGAAATAGCAAGAGGGAACCAAAACCCTGGTGGCTGGTCGACGAGGGCGCCAAAGCAGCCACGGAAGGAAGCACCATTGTCATGAAAAGGCTATGGGACAGCCATGCGAGCATCGTCGGAATCATTCCGCACAACGTCAAGGCGGGGAACAAGTACAACTTGTCGAGAAAGGCCAGGGAGGACATAGATAGGTTGAGCGGAAAATTGAGGCTCCAGTCAAATAACAAAGATCTGCGGGAGAAGGTGGAAAGTTTGTTCTACAAAGGACCTGTGGGTCACCAGGGTGGTATTTCTTGCATAAAATTCAACGAGCAGACTGGTATAATGTTGACGGGTGGGAGGGATGGTATCGTGCGATTGTGGGAACCTAATTGCGGTGTGAAGTTGGAGAGCCTTAAGGAGAAAAGCGGTGGGCTCGAGAACCTTCCCAACAGTAACCAGGTTGATTTAGGTGAAATTCTTCAGCATAGTGCCTGCGCCAGGAGCATCCACTGGCCTAAGAGCAAGTCGGGCAACGCCAACATTCTATTGGGGACTAGCACCAACAGCATCGTTCAGCTCGAGTTTGACAATGCTAGCAGCAGCTTTGGAAGATTGAAAGAGCTTGTGTCCTCCCACTTCGGAGCACTCAGCAGCGTTGCTATGCACCCTAAGAGAAATTTGTTTGTTACAGCGGGGCGTGATCGCAGCGTTAATATGTGGCACGTCGAGTCACAGAAGTGCGTTGCGCAGGCGAGGCTTCCCTCTCCAGCCACTAGCGTCTGCATCCACCCCTCTGGGAATGCCATCGCTATCGGCCTGACCTCATACGAATTTGTCGTGCTCAAGGTTGTTGAAGGTGATTCTTTCGGAGAATTCAGCATCAAGAAGGCCTTCCAAAAAAGTGTTGCGCCGATTAAGGTCGAGGACAGTGATGTGGCTATGACAGACGACAACATATTTGATAACCGCGTGGGCAAGAAAGGAGGAGGCAGGGGGGCTGGGCTGAACAAGAAGGCAAAGGCATCCATCGATCAAGAAGCCGACAATGCTCATATACAGCGAGTCGTGCCGAAGGGCAGGGGAGGCAGCTTGAAGGATGAAGTCATGGACATCAAATTCTCTGCAGATGGTACTCACCTTGCTATCGCTGTGAGGGACAACTGCATTTACATTTACAAGGTTGACTGGGACGACAAGAGCGAGGTTGACAGTAGCAACTATAAGTTGATCAGCAATATGAAAGGGCATACTAGTACGGTTACAAATATCGACTGGAGTAGCTGCGGAAGGTTTTTGCAGTCGACTGGAAGTGACGCAGAGCTGCTTTACTGGGAGATTGTCCCAAAAGATGCGGAGAGTACAACTAACTTCAGACCACAGCAATACGCTCATCCTTTTCTTCTTCGTGACATGGAGTGGAACACCTGGACTTGCATGTACGGCTGGCCTGTCATGGGAATTTGGCCGAATGACATAGCTGTGAGTGACAGTGTCAAGGGCGTCATGCGGAACAACCACGGCGATGTCCTGCTGGTGAGCGATTCGAGCGCTCGAATCAGAATGATGCGGTGGCCGAGCCTTCCAGGGGACCGTTATCGGGAGTACTTTGGGCACGCTTTTCAGGCAAGTGACGCCAAGTTTACTGCCGATGATAGCACTGTGGTAAGCATTGGTGGCCCAGATTGCACCATCATCCAGTGGGTTCACAGGAATGCACACAACGGTCAAAGAATTCGGTACGACAAAGTCACTACTCCGAGGCGGCCAACTATCGTCAGGAGCCCTAAGAGTGGGAAAAGGGCAAGTGTGAGGCAGCGGAGAACACTCGCCCAGATCACCTCCCCGACGGCAGCAAGTGAGAGTAAAACCAACAGTGCGGAGATAGCCGAGGAGAAGAAAAATTCTCAGGGCGACAGGGACAATCAGATGGGAAAGATAACAATGAATAGTCCTAAGCCACCAGCCAAGAAGAAATCATCCTTGCCTAGCTTTCCTAGAAAGGTAAAAGCTTTGTACGACTTCCCAGGCGAGGACGAGGGGGAGCTTGCTTTCAAAAAAAACGATATTATTGTCGTCAACGGTTTAGATGAGGGTTGGTACAACGGTACACTTGATGGGAAGAAGGGATTATTGCCAGCAAATTACGTCGAAGGCTGAATGTGTGCTGGGTTTGTTTGAATTTTGTTGATTTAATGTAAAAGTGCTATTGATAACTAATGATAACATCGGAAATGTGCTGGCTATTTGGTTAAAAAAGGTAAAGATGCACTGCATCGGACCGAAGAGGTCCAGCTTTTCAATTTCACGTTTTTGTCGTTTTCAAAAATTTGGCACCATTTTTACACTTTTTTTTCTCGGTTCCACGTTCCAGCTAATAGTCGCGCAAGTACACGCATCTTATTCGCCCAAGAACAATGCCACACCTGCTAAGACCCATTCTCCTGCTTCTCCACTGCAGGGCATTTCGATCTCGACGAGCATTTTTTCTCTGTTCAAGCTGTGGTAAACAGGTATCATCAGTCCATCGACACGACGAACCACTTCTTCACCGTCCCTGCCGATTTCTTTAGGGACAAAGCCAATGACTACAGGGGGCGCACTCATCAGCTCCTTCCCGTTACTTGCCGCTGGCGCAAGTTGACTACCGTCGAAAACCCCGCCTTGGAGCATGAGCCCCTCGACCATGATGGGCAGTTTGCCTCCGACGCCTCCTTTCCTACCGTCCCAGCTACTCTCAAGCACTAGTTCGTCCATTGCACACTTATTCACCCTAGCACTCTGCTGTCTAAGAGCATTTAAGAAGGTTCCAGGGTGGAAAGGCACGGAGAGTTCAATGCAATCGCTCAGGAGCTCGTTCCTGTTGCTTTTCTTCTTCCATTCCATAAGCGCGACCCTCTTCTGAACGACGCCATTCACCCAGGCTAAGCTGTTCTCGGGGCCTTCGTAAATCTTGTCCCACTTCGCCGGAACCGTCCCTTTCAGGAGCTCGCCCGCCACCTTCAAGACGCTGGGGGTCAGCAACCCGCTACCATAAACAACCTTGTTAATAGCCTGCAAATCGGCGTCCACAGTTTTGCAGAGATTAGCAGCGAAGTCAGTTTCCATCTCGACGAAGATGTCAACGGGCATTCTTTCATCCCCTCTCCCTCCCTCGCCGCTCTTGCTCTCCCCTCGGCTTCCGTCCCTTCCCCCCTTCTTGGGGCTGGTCCTCAACCCCTTTCCGCCGGCCAACAGACCCTCATTGCTTTCCTTCAACCTGGACCATAAATCCAGAATCGGCCCAAGCACTGTCCTCCACTGCTCCCTGTCGAAGCCACCCTCGCCTACGCCGACAGTCCCCATCGCCCTCAGCTGCTCGATTACTGCCGTTGACCGCGCCCTCTGTACACTCCTCTCGATGTTGTCTGGCAAGCCAAATACATAAGGGACGTCCTCCTCGGGAATCTTCAGTATTGCGTCGTGATAATCATTCGGCTCACAAGTATTGGGCACATAGACTCCCTTCATCAGCTGTCCACGACCCCCTATCATCTTGTCACAGAAGTATTTGTTCAAATACTCCTTCAAAACCCTATTGTCGAAAGGGTTGTCGACCCTCCCACCATAGATGCTATCCATCATGAGTCCGTGCACCATCTCCCAGTCGTTGCCTCCTTCACTCCCTCCACAGCAATCCATGGCGAAAGTTCCCGCCCTCAGATCTCCGGTGCTGAACTCATACATTTTTGTCCAGCCCTGAGGGATGAAATTCCTCCTCTCTTGCACAATTGCGTGGAACCAAGCAAGCAAGAATAGTAGCTGAGTTCTCCCAGCATTCTCGTCATCCCCCCTGATGAAATCGTCACTCCACTGAGCGTAGGTTCTCTGCATGTTCTTCTTGATTCCTGGTGGTGCCTCGTAGGTGACTTTCAAACTACTCTGGAGCAAAATCGGGGGGAAGCTCCTATGCGGCTCAGTCGTCAGCCAGAGCCTGAAATCTTTGTGCTTCTCCAATACGTTCAGCTCCTTTTCAAGATATCCGAGCCAGCTGACAACTAAGTGCAAGTTCTTCAAACATAGCCAGTCTCCGTTCATTGCTGCGGCCCGTAACATCTCAAGCGCGGCCTCTTGCTGTCCTCCTCCCATAGCCAAGCTCTTATATTTTTCCTTCCCCACCTCCTTGACGGCCAACTCCTCCAGCTCCTTGCTGGGATCGGCGCCAGGTGTGGTAATGAGCATGATAGGAAAATCACAGCTCGTCTCCTTGGCGTAGATTTCGTCCAGACCCTGCGCGGGAGGGGCCAGCGAATTGACGTCCAGCTCGTTACAGCAAAAGCCATTTATTGCGGACATAAGCCGATCCGGCCTCAGGGCCTGCACCAAAAGTACTTTCTCGAAGCTGCTGATACCCCTGACGTTGGGGAAATTTAGCTCGCACTCTTGTTCGCTGCTCCACCTATTCCACTGACTGTTTCCGAAGTCGAAGTTTTCGATAAGACGAGGAAAGTTCTCGCTCAGAATCGCAAAATTTCTCTTGCGCTCGGGGGGAGCCCAGGCGGGGAAGTCTCTGGGCTTCTCGTCAGTGCTTACGAGCTTGCCAACGAAAGCCTCCCACTCTTTCTCTTCGAAGATATTCTCTTTCATTCCGTTAACCAGATGAAGGCTGAACATTGGTCGGTCCGCCTTGAAGAGAGCCCTTCCGACAAAATAGAGTGACTTTACCTCGAGTCCGCTACACAGCCTCGACAGCCTCTTCTTTATGTCGTCGTTCGCATTCTTGGGGTCACCCAGGACGTCTTGGTAGAGCTTGACGAAACTCGCCAGGCTAAACTGATACATAGGGTTCACCGCAATCAGCTGGCTTATCAAAAAGAAGAGTTTGCTGCCACTCGAGGCGAACCCCCTGTAAACCTCTCGTTGCTTGTCAAGCTCCTCACTAGCCTTTCCGCTCTCCTCGAGAGCGGCGGCAATCTTCGCAGCACTCTCCTTCGTCCTGGTGAGAGTGTCTATCAAGGAAATGTTCTGCAGCAGGTCACCCTCCGCCGTGTTCAGGGCCTCCAAGAGATTCTGCTCCAAACCTGCAACCTCTATTTTGTAGTCCTCTTCCTGCTTCAGCATCGCTGATTTTTGCTTCTCAAGCTCGGGTTGCTCGTGCTGGATTGTAACAGAGAGAAGCTGTCCTTCCAGACCACTTTTTGTGACAGTGAAATTGACCTCAGTTACGACTGCGGCAGCATCAGGTGGCAGATTCGGCTCTGGGTTTCTTGTCACCAGTACCATCCTAAAGCTCTCGGCAAAATCGAGCGTCTTGTCCCCGACCTGGACAACCCAACGCGCCCCCTCGTGGCACAGGTCTCGCCTAGCCAGAGGATACAGCATGCTGTCTAATCCATCGACGTCCAGAACTAAAAGCGTCTTTCCAAACCTCACGCAAAGCTCCACCTGGCTGGTGAACCTTGGATCGCCACTGGCGACGCACTCCATTCCAGTTTTACTATTCTCAAGGAGGTACGTTTTTAGCCATTTGACAGATACTTCGGCTGGGTCGACAATGAAGGGCACCTTTTCAACCGGCAAATTACTGATTACCAGAGCATTCTCCTGAGAAAGGTTGTCGGCGGGGAGACCCTGTCCTTTCCACACAAGCAGTTGACTCTCAGTAGACAACAATTTTTTGACGGAAAAGTCTTTGACAGTGCCCATGCCCTTCGTCGCTTCCATCCAGCTACGCATCATATCCTCTCGAACCGTCTCAGAACTCTGACTGAGATACACAACGAATCCAGCGCAGAGCATCATCTGGCAGGGGAGCGTATTGATCTGGCCGCGCAAAAAGTCAGCCTGCCCCTGCCATCTCCCTTGCTCTCCTCCCAGCTGGCCGAGCAGCTTCTGCGCGCCCTCGAGCGTCAGCTGCGCTGTCTCCAGGCCTACTCGGAGAGTTTCAGCCTCCCTGGTTTTCTTGCCGAAATTGTCCTTCAAGGCGGCCACTTTTTCGTCAATCTCCGCGAGCTCTGCCTCGCAACTCTCAAGCCTCTGTTGCGACTTCTTCAAACTCTTCTCCGCGCTTTGCAGCTCCTTCTCGAGGGGTTGGATTCTCTCCAGAACCATGGCATACTTGATGTTCGCCTTTACCCACGCAGCGAGGGGCGCGGCGGCAACGCTCACACGGTAAATTGTCGCCGCGTCAAATGAGTTACTCTTGCTTCTCAGAAGTGATGACACTTGCTTCATCAACGCAGGCGTGATTCGGTGGGCATCGTAGGTCAAAATCTCGTCCTTGATGCCTCGACTTCCCAAGAATTTCTTCATGCTGAGCCAGCTCAGATCCTGTATTCCCAACAGCATCAGACAGCCGGATAGAACATCAGAAATGGGTGCAGGAGGGGTCTTAAGGGACCGAATTTCGTTAAGATTCTCCGATTTGATGCCCTTTACGGCCTCCTTTGCTTGGTCTAAAACCGGCTGGATTTCCGCAAGTTCCCCCTCGATGGCAGCTTTCCTTTCGGCAGTTTCTTCCGCTTTCTTTGCAAGCTCCTCCTTCAGGTCTTCCGTCTCCCTGCGCGTATCCTGGGCACCCGCAAGTGCATTTGTGATTTCATCCATTGCCTGGTCGGCCATAACTTGAGCTTCGCCAAGCTCTTTTTTCTGCTTTTCGGCATTGTTGGAGAGGTTATCTACCGTTTGGCTCGCTTCTGACAACTTGTCGAGACCTCCCTG
>Ga0209714_1000891_pt1 | contig 16839 bp, 21 predicted proteins | sample COGITO_mtgs_1104_5_FD_185517 | JGI IMG/M metagenome (GOLD analysis project Ga0209714, IMG submission 185517) | Pelagic marine microbial communities from North Sea - COGITO_mtgs_110414 (SPAdes) (version 2) | ecosystem: Environmental > Aquatic > Marine > Epipelagic ...
ATTTGTTAATTAAATCAAGCACTTAGGAGCGATCTTAGGTGCTTTTTTTACGTCCAAAAGTAGTATAAACACCCCATACTACTATTCATATGTTTCCACGCTGGTTTTGTTAGGTTTCGGATTACATCCAGGCAACTGTTGCCGACGCTGCGTTTGTAGTAACAAACTCGATAAGCCAAGGAATTAAAGTCCCTGCTTTGTGGCCAGCGGCGGCGTGTTTTCATTTTTGGGCCAAGGGAGTTCACGGCCTAAAGCTGTCATCGGCAGGAAGTCCAAATGCTGCAGTGCAGCTTCACAAGACAGGCCATTCATGCATCCCACAGCATTCGACGATGGATACCAAGCGCTGGATCAGAAGCCATGGCGGCACAACTCGTCTGCGATCAGCGATCTGGATACGATATCGCGGGTTGGAAAGGAGGCAAAGTAATGCGCAGCACTGGCATCTGGCTTGCGCTGGCGGACCGTCTGTCGCCAGCGTGCGGCTGTGTCGTGACGCCCTGCCAGCCCATTTGCAACCATTGCTATCATGGCGATCAGGTAGTGTGCACCGGGCGTTGCGGCCGCCCGGTCGCCCCAGCGGGCAGCCGCGGCATAGTCGCCGGATTGAATGAACATTTGCGACCTGACCCCGTGCATGCCGTATAGCAACGGGTCCAGCGGGCTAAGCTGCAACGCTGTGTCCAGTCCGACCTCAGTCGCGGCCAAGTTTCCGGTCAGCATCGACGTCATGGCTGAAGAATAAAATCCCTGCGCATAGTTGGGGTTCAGCGTGGTGGCCCGGGCAAGCCATTCCGCTGCCGCGTCAAGGTCATCGGTCAACCAATGCGAACGGCCCATGGTGAAGTTGGCAAAAGGATCCAGCGAGTCCAATTCCAACCCTCTTTCGGCGTGATGGCGCGCGGCGCGCGTTGCCTCTTTCAAATGAGGCCCAAGGTGAAGAAAGGCCTCAAGAAAGCTTGTGAAAGAGAGACCCGCATGCGCGCGCGCAAAATGCGGGTCCAGCATCACTGCCCGTTCGAAGAGGCCCTTTGCCCGTTGATTGTCGTTGGTGGTAAAGCGATAAAGGTGCTGCAGCCCCAAGTGATAATTGGCCCAGGCATCCAGCGTCTCAAGCGCGGCCATTTGTGAGCTTCGGGCCTCGTTCAGAGGAATGTAAACGTCCAGCGCCGTGACGAGATGTTCGACCACGCGGCTGCGAAGATCGTCGATTGCATCAAGCGGGGCGTTAATCCGATCACCCCAGATCACCTCGTTGGTGCTGGCGTCGGAAAGTTCGAGCGTGACGGCCAGCCTACTTACATTGGCTTCGATGATCCCGGACAGGACATAGCGGGCACCAAGTGCGGTTGCGACAAGTTCTAGATCTGGGTCAGGCTTGCGGAACCGGAACGACGACCCACGCGCGATCACCGCCAGCCAGCGAAGACGCGACAATGCCTGAATGATCTCATACGGGATTGCATCCGCAAGAATGGCAAGCTCGGGGGTCATCGCCAATGGTCGAAACGGCAGAATGGCAATCGAGGGCCTTCCTGTTAACGGACTGTTTGGTTCCGGGGGTGCGGTTGCTTTGGCGGCCTGTGCGGGAGCGGTTTCCACAACCTCGGCCACGAAACGAAAGCCTCTTCCATGCACTGTCCGGATTGTCGTCTGATGATGACCATCGTCGCCCACCGACTGTCGCGCCGACCGGATGCGGCTGGAAATGCTGGCGTCCGACACACTCTGCCCGTGCCAGATCTTTTCGACGATCTCGTCCTTGGTCACCATTCTGTCGTGGTGGCGTACAAGGAGACAAAGAAGCGCAAGAACCTGCGGCTCCAGCCGCACCAACTCTGCACCGCAGGACAGCTCAAACCGTTCGGGGTCAAGTCGGAAGTCACCAAAAATCCACGCCATGCGACACGATACCGCAAAATTGCAGCTTTCTACATGAAATCTTCAGAACTCAATCAAGCATACCCCGGCGAAAAGCGCGACATTTGGAAAAAAGCGGGGCATCGGGCCTCGCTAATCCGAAACCGGGGAGCCAACACATGAATGCCAAGACCATACGCTCAACCAAGGGGCGCGGAATGCTCTACGACAGCATTCTGGACACAGTTGGTGATACGCCAGTGGTGCGGATCAACAATCTCGCACCGAATGGGGTTCGGGTTTACGTAAAAGTAGAATCGTTCAATCCGGCGGCGTCAATCAAGGACCGGCTGGCGTTGAACATCATCGAAGCGGCAGAGCGCGACGGCACCTTGAAGCCAGGGCAGACTGTGGTGGAAGCGACCAGCGGCAACACTGGCATCGGGCTCGCAATGGTTTGCGCGCAAAAAGGCTATCCACTGGTCGTGACGATGGCCGACAGCTTTTCGGTTGAGCGGCGCCGGCTGATGCGGATGCTGGGCGCAAAGGTGGTGTTGACCCCGCGCGCTCAGAAAGGCACGGGCATGTACATGAAGGCTGCCGAACTGGCCGAAAAGCACGGCTGGTTTCTGGCCCGCCAGTTTGAAACCTCTGCGAATGCCGACATCCATGAATCCACCACCGCGCGTGAGATCATCGGCGACTTTGCGGGAGACCGGCTGGACTATGTGGTGTCCGGCTATGGCACCGGCGGAACGGTGACCGGGCTTGCGCGTGTCCTGCGCAAAGAGCGGCCAGAGACGCGGATTATCCTGACCGAACCCGCAAACGCCCAACTGGTTGGCAGCGGCATTGCGCAGTCGCGCAGCTCGGATGGTGGGCCTGCTGGGGGTCACCCAAGCTTTGAGCCGCATCCGATTCAGGGATGGACACCTGATTTCATTCCGAACGTTTTGCAAGAATGTCTCGACAGCGGCGGCTACGATGAGTTAATCCCAGTTACGGGTGCCGACGGCATCGCTTGGGCTAAAAAGTTGGCGCAACGCGAGGGGATTTTGACCGGTATTTCAGGCGGTGCAACTGTCGCCGTGGCGATGGGGGTTGCCGAACGTGCAAAGCCGGGGTCGGTGATCCTCGCAATGCTAGCTGATACCGGCGAAAGATACCTGACGACTGTCCGACGTCAGCGTGTGTGAGACAAATAGGGGTACTTGATTAGAGGAGGGTTTTGGTTCATCTTTTAACTTAAGGAGTGAAGATGAAATTGAAATCTAATCAACCCAAGGCCACTGCAGAGCAGGTGGTCAAAGACATTAGAAGAGCCACCAGGCGGCATTATTCAACCGAGGACAAGATACGTGTTGTTCTCAGTGGCCTAAGGGGTGAGGACAGCATTGCTGAGCTGTGCCGCAAGGAAGGTATTGCGCAGGGGCTTTACTACAGCTGGAGCAAAGAGTTTCTAGAAGCGGGCAAGAAGCGCTTGGCCGGAGATACAGCTCGCGCAGCTAACAATGATGAGGTTCGCTCTATGCGCTCTCAGACCCAAGCGTTGAAGGAGGCGGTGGCGGACTTGACGCTGGAGAACCGACTACTCAAAAAAAGCATGATCGGGGATGGGGACGAGCGGGGATGAGGTACGCGGCTGAGCAGAAGCTGGAGATCATCCGCTTGGTTGAGAACTCGCACTTGGGTGTTAAGCGCACACTCGACAAGCTTGGAGTGGCTCGCCCCACCTTCTACCGCTGGTATGCGAGGTACCAGGCGCGTGGTGAGGCGGGCTTAAACAATCACTACCGCGGACCTGCACGACCTTGGAACCGCTTGCCTGAGGAGGTAAGGGCCAGGCTCATTGAGTTAGCGCTAGAGGTGCCTGAACTCTCGCCTCGGGAGTTGGCGGTGCGCTTCACCCATGCCCAGGGCTACTACGTGAGTGAGTCCACGGTATACCGATTGCTCAAATCACATGGCCTGATCACGAGTCCTGCGTTTGTGGTGATCAAAGCTGCCAATGAGTTTAAAGATAAGACCACGGGGGTCAACCAGTTGTGGCAGACCGACTTCACTTACTTCAAGGTGCTGGGCTGGGGGTGGTTCTACCTCTCAACGATCCTGGATGACTACTCGCGCTACATCATTGCGTGGCGGCTTTGCACCACGATGCAGGCGGCAGATGTGACCAAGACGCTGGAGGTGGCGCTGCGGGTCTCGGGGTGTCAGAGTGCACGGGTTGAACATAGACCGCGCCTGCTGAGTGATAACGGGCCATGCTACATCTCGCAGGAGTTAGCGCTTTGGCTCAAGGGCCAGGGGATGGGTCATGTCAGGGGAGCGCCTAATCACCCGCAGACTCAGGGCAAGATTGAGAGATGGCATCAGACCCTGAAGAACTGCGTCTTGCTAGAGCACTACCACTTGCCAGGAGAGCTAGAGCACTCGGTGAATGCGTTTGTGGAGTACTACAACCACCAGCGCTATCACGAAAGCCTGAGCAACCTGACCCCAGCAGATGTGTACTTTGGCAGGGGTGAGTCGATACTTGAAGAGAGGAGAGCAATCAAAGAGCAAACAATCCAAAGCAGGCGACTACAACATCAAATTGAAACCGTTTAAACTTTGAAACCAATGAGCCAATCTCTCCTTTGAGAAATTAACCCATCTGTCTCAAACCATTCGAAGACGGACACTGCATGGTGAAGCCCCTCGTTCAAACCAGTGATTGACACTGTAGCGGCTTCAGGGTTTCCAATGCAGGCATTGAAAGGAAAAACCATGTCCGCCCATCACTATGACCACGACACCCCCAAGCCCGAGACTCTCGTCAACTTGCCGCGCTACCGCAAGATTTTGTGGATCGCGCTGATCGTCAACGCCGCGATGTTTCTCATCGAAATGGGCGCGGGCGTGCAGGCCGGTTCGCTGTCGCTGCTGGCCGACGCGGTGGACTTTGCGGGCGACGCGCTGAACTATGCCGTGTCGCTCGCCGTGCTGGCGTCTGCCCTGGCCTGGCGCGCCCGCGCAGCCCTGCTCAAGGCCGTGAGCATGATGGGCTTTGGCCTGTATGTGCTGGGCGCTGCGGTGTGGTCGGTGTGGGACGGCGGGGTACCGCAAGCCACGACTATGGGAGCGGTGGCGCTGCTGGCACTCGTGGTCAACGTGGCCGTGGCCTGGATGCTCTACGCGTTTCGCGAAGGCGACGCCAACATGCGCAGCGTGTGGCTCTGCTCGCGCAACGACGCCATCGGCAACGTGGCGGTGTTCATGGCCGCGCTTGGCGTTTTCGGCACCGGTTCCGCCTGGCCCGATCTTGCGGTGGCCAGCCTCATGGCGGCGCTGGCCTTACACGGCGGCTGGACGGTGCTACGGCAGGCGCTCGGTGAACTGGGCGAAGACAGCGCCAAGGACGACCGCCATGGCCACGTCCACTGAGCCATCGGGCCATCGAAGATTTGACGGCGCCGCCCACGCCCAACTGATCCTGAGCGCAAAAACTGCAGTCTCCGTAGATCAAGCCTGGCTTTACCTAGAGGCGGCCCATGTCGTGGGACAGTTGCACATCAGGCCACACCTGCAGACCCACGCACAGATGCTGAACTTGTCTGTGCGCACCCGCGACTGGCCCGAGGCTGTGGGACAGTTGTTGCGCCTGGCGCTGGTGCCGCTGGGCCACCTGAGCGGTCGTCTGCCGCTAGGCAACCCGGGGCGGTCCACGGTGAGCGCCTTCGAGCCTTTGCCTGTGCGTCCCGAGCTGGCTGAGCTGATAGCCCGTGCACTTGACCCTTGAATGGCTGTCGCTTAAACTCAGAAGCATGCGCGCTTTCCTGATCTTGTTGATGCTCACGCTACTGCCACTGCAATTTTCTGCTGCAGCGGCAGCGTCGTGCTGCGGCCACGTTCCTGCCACGCAGGGGCCGCAAGCTACGCACCATCAGCCCGGCCATGGGCAGGCGGTGGTGGGTGTTGAAGACGGGGTCGTTGCCGATAGCGGCTTCGATCTCGATTGCGGAATCTGCCACGCGAACTATGCCGGCGCTTTCACGGCGACCAACGCGTTTATGACGATCTCTGCAGGTTCTGAACAGGTCGAACACCTCGCCGAACGCCGCTTGTCACCCTGGCATGAGCAACCGTATCGTCCCCAGTGGTTCACCCCGACAGGTTCGGGGTTGAACGCCGTCGCCTGATGCGCTGACAGGCACGACTTCCCCGATCCCCCAGGCATTAAGTGGCCGCCGTCTCAGGCGGTGGCCGACCCGGATCGTTTTGGAAGGACTCTCTCATGACCGCTCGCTGGACCAAGCGAAATCCCAGATGGACGTGGCTCGCCGCCGTTGCCATCCTTCTCTTGTTGGATCAATCCACCAAGTCATATTTCTCCACCATCCTCGAACTGGGTGAAGCGGTTCGGGTGACCGACTTGCTTAACTTCGTGCATGTGCTCAACACGGGCGCGGCATTTTCATTGTTGGCCGATGCCAGCGGGTGGCAACGCTGGTTTTTCATCGGCGTCTCAGTGCTGGTGGTGGGCGTCGTTTCGGTGGCGTGCCTGGCGCCGCACGTTGAGCCGCTGGACCGCTGGGCGGGCGCCTTTGTGGCGGGCGGTGGTGGCGGAAACCTCGTGGACCGCATTCATATCGGCGCTGTGGTGGACTTCCTCGACTTTCATTGGCGCAACATCCATTGGCCGGCCTTCAATCTGGCCGATGTTTTCATCGTCTGCGCCGCGCTGACCTGGTGCCTTGTGTCGTTGAAAACGCCACCGCGGCAACAACCGACCCGTAAAAGCCCTGAGGAGCTTCCTTCATGAAGCGTGGATGGTTCTGGATCATAGGCGCCTGGGCCTTCGCTCTGGTGTCCACTCTCGGTGCGTTTTTCATCGGCGAAGTCATGGGCATGACGCCCTGCCTGCTCTGCTGGTACCAGCGCATCTTCATGTTCCCGCTGGCAATCATCCTGGGCATCGCCGCTTTCGCCGAGGACCGGCGCGGGGTCATCTATGCACTGCCGCTGGCCCTTGGTGGTGCAGCGGTGGCCGGATACCACACCGCACTCATCGCCGGGTGGGTGCCCAAGTGGTGGGTTCCTTGCGGCACCGGGCCTTCTTGCAGCGAGCAGAGTCTCGAAATCCTCAACGGCATCCAGATTCCCTGGCTGTCTCTTCTGTCCTTCATCGCCATCGCCTTCCTGCTTTTTATTTATTTGAGAAAGTCCCGTTCATGAACGCCAAAAAATTCACCGTTATCGGTCTGCTATCCATCGTTGCCTTGTTCTTCTACCTGGGCATGAACGCCTACCAATCTCGGGTGCAGACCGCACAGGATGTGCAGGTCAAGGCCGAGCAGACGCGCCTGGTGCGCATGCACTCGCCGGTGTTCGGCCCGCAGAACGCGCCGGTCACCATCGTCGAGTTTTTTGACCCCGCCTGCGAGACCTGCCGCGCGTTCTATCCCATCGTCAAGAACCTCATGGCGCAGTACCCCGATGACGTGCGGCTGGTGATCCGGTACGCACCGTTTCACCAGGGCTCTGACGTGGTGGTCAAGCTGCTGGAGTCATCCAAGAGCCAGGGCAAGTATCAGGCGGTACTGGAAGCTGTGCTTGCTGCACAGCCCGCCTGGGCCGATCACGGCCAGCCAAACATCGAGACCGCTTTCAGGGTGGCTGAACAGGCAGGTCTGGACATCACCAAGGCGCGGCAGGACATTGAGAAACCCGGCCTACGGTCCTTGCTGCAGCAAGATATCGAAGACCTCACTGCGCTGCAAGTCACCAAGACACCCACCTTCTTTGTGAATGGCCGCAGCCTGCCCAGCTTCGGGCCTGATCAGCTGGCCGCGCTGGTGGCTGAGGAAGTGGCCAAGGCGAAGAAGTGAAACAGTTAGCCAACGCACTCCCTGTCAACCGACGTCAGGCGCTGGTAATCAGCGTCTCATGGCTCGCGGCAGGAGGTCTTCTTTCGGGCTGTTCGCCCCAGGCACCCACTTTCAAGAGCACCGACATCACAGGCGCTGCCTTCGCGCAGGGCCTCAAGCTCACCGACCATACTGGGCAGGTGCGCACCATGGCCGATTTCCGCGGCAAGGCGGTGGTGGTGTTCTTCGGCTTCACGCAGTGCCCGGATGTCTGCCCCACCTCCATGGCCACCCTGGCAGAGGTCAAGCGCCTCATGGGCGATCGGGGCAATCAGTTGCAGGTGCTCTTCATCACGGTGGATCCGGGGCGCGATACGTTGCCGCTGCTCAAGGAGTACATGACCAATTTCGACCCGAGCTTTCTGGCGCTTCGCCCCGAGCCGGCCGAGCTCAAGGCTGTGGCGGACAGCTTCAAGATCTACTATCGCAAGGTCGAAGGTACAACGCCCACCTCGTACACGATGGACCATTCGGCGGGTAAGTACGTGTTCGACACCAACGGCGCCGTCCGACTGTTTTCGAGTTACGGAACCGAGCCCGCCGTGATCGCCGAAGACATCCTGGCCCTGCTGAAATCCATGGACGCCTGACCGCCCGTTGCCGCCATGAAAACCCTGCTGCTTTACCTTGCTACCGCCATCGCCGAAATCGTGGGCTGCTACTTGCCGCTGCTGTGGCTGCGCGGTCAGGGGTCGGGCTGGTTGTTGTTGCCCGCAGCGGCTGTGAGCCTGGCCACCTTCGCCTGGCTGCTCACCCTGCACGCTGCGCCATCGGGGCGCGTTTACGCGGCATACGGCGGGGTCTATGTGGCGGTGGCGCTGGGTTGGCTGTGGTCGGTGGACGGTGAGCGCCCGAGCAGTTGGGATCTGGCGGGGGTGGCCGTCACGCTGGCAGGCATGGCGATCATTGCGTACCAACCTCGAGCATGAAATCAGAGGGCCTGCTGACCATGAAAGAAGCCAACGCGCCTGTCTCGCACCGCGCGTCGGCATCCTACAATATTAGTCCGCGGGAGCCTATTGTGCGTCGCCGCATTTACCTGAGTTTTTACAATACAAAGTATCAATATGCCTAAATCGTTTACCAGGCGCTTCGCGTCACCACAATTTTTATCTGCGGTCGCCCTGACCGCAGCCCTTACCTGCCTAACAACGCCAGCGTTCGCCTCGGAGGATGCGTACGCCCAAATTAAACAGGCGCTTACGACGGGCCAGACGCAAGAAGCATTGCGCTTAGTAAAAGAAGGTCAGGACAAGTACCCCAGGGATGTACAACTCATGTTCTTCGAGGGCGTCATTAACGCCCAATTGGGTGAAGAGCGCGCAGCGACCGCCATCTTTGAGCGCATGGCCAAGGACTACCCTGAGTTGCCAGAACCCCATAACAACCTCGGCGTTCTCTATGCAGCCCGCGGAGATCTCGTAAAAGCGAAGACGGCATTTGAACGCGCCATCTTTACCAACCCCTCTTACGCAACGGCGCACCAAAACGTAGCGGACGTCTACTCTGCGCTGGCTCGCAAGAACTACGGCCAAGCACTTCAAGTCGATGGTGCAGCGCAATCTGCGCCGACACAAATGACCTTGTTGGGTAGCCTCGGAAGCAAACTCGTTGGCAGAACCGGCAACGCACCAGTGGTGGTGCTGAAAACACCTGACACCCAAGTGGCTGCCGCCGAACCGGTGAAACAAGCGACACCACCAGCGGCCAGCAGCGCGGCGGTGACCCCCGCTCCCGCGCCGATCGTTGCCCCAGCAACCATCGCTGCATCAGCTCCTGCAGTGGTCGCCGTAGACACCAGCGCAATCGATGAGGTCGAGAGTGCCTTGGCCAATTGGGCAAAAGCCTGGTCTGACCGCGACACCAAAGCCTATCTAAACGCCTACGCCACGACCTTTAAAGCCAGCAACGGCAAGTCTCGTACAGCGTGGGAGGCAGAGCGGATCAGCCGCATCGAGCCGCGTAAACGCATCAGTGTCAAACTGTCCAATGTGCGCGTCACCGTGCAGGGTGATACGGCGTCTGCACGCATGAGCCAGCGCTACGAATCTGACAGCTTTAACGGCACCAGCCCAAAGCGCATGAATTTTGTGAAAGAAAACAACCAGTGGCGTATCACTCGCGAAACGGTTGAATAAACAAGGTAGCTCGCGTGACACTTCTTCAAGGGCCTAGAATGGCCGCGGCCGCAGCTCAAGACGGGGCGCCGCGTGCGCCTCTTCGTACCAAACACTTGTTACGATTTGCTTGGGCATGTGCGGCGCTCGGACTGATCGCGGTGGCGGTCTGGCTGGGCACGCACAACGATGACGGCCGCATGGGGGCCACTTTACCCATCAAAGAAGGTGTCGTGCAGACCCTGCCCGTTAAGTGGCAACTGGCTATTGACGGCGTCACCGTGCAACCGGCCGCCACGGGCAATGCAAAACAACTAAGGGCGTCCGGCCCTATCAAGCAAGCATCAACGGCGAAGAAAGTGCCGGCCACTGGCGACTCCGTTGGCAGTGCAGAGAGCCGCCTATTTGCGGTGTATGAACACATGCGCCTCGGTGAGCGCGCACGTGCGCTGGCGCTAGCCGAGTCCCTAAGCAACGATTACCCCAACTTTCAGCTAGGCCAACTGCTTTACGCAGACTTATTAGCGGTGAGTTCCAACAAGCCCATTAACTTAAGCACGTTGTCACCCAAAACCGGTACGGTGTCGACCAACCTCAAGGTCTTGTTAGAAGAGTCACGGTTGCGCTTGCAAGCCATCACCGAGGTGCCCGCACCCGGCCTGCTACCCGCAAACTTGCTGCGCCTCCCCAAGACCACCCAGAACGTGATCGCAGTGGACACCTCACGCTCCCGTCTCTACTGGTTTGTCAACCGCGCGAAGGCGGGCGAGGCCGTGGATTTGGTTCTCGAAAAAGACCTGTACATTACCGTCGGTAAAAACGGTGTGCTCAAGCGAGTTGAAGGTGATGGACGTACGCCACTCGGCGTGTACTTCGTTTCGAGCAAACTCCCCGGTGAAGACCTCCCAGACCTGTACGGACGGGGCGCCCTACCAATCAACTACCCCAACGCCTTGGATATCCTTCGTGGAAAAACGGGCAGTGGCATTTGGCTACACGGCACGCCCGCAGCCCAATATGCGCGCGCCCCCTTGGCTACAGAGGGCTGTGTGGCGATGGCCAATCCGGACATCAGCACGCTCATGTCCCAAGTCGGTATCATCGGCACGCCCGTGGTGATCGCCCCGTCGATTGACTGGGTTGCAAGAGACAGCCTGACAGAGCCACGCGATCGTTTTCAGGCCGTGTTTGACCAATGGGTGGCCCTGCGCGCAAACAACGATTTAGGCGCGCTGCGCAGCACCTACAGCGACACGTTTTTTCGCAGAGGTAAAAACCTTGCGCACTGGTGGCCCACGCTTAAGAGCGAGGCCGTGGCGACTGTGAAAATATCCGACCTATCGATCATCCATTGGAAAGATGACGATGATGTGATGGTTGTTAACTACCTCGAGCAAATCACTCCGCGAGGCAAGCTAACCCGCAAGCGACAATACTGGCGCTTGGAGGCGGGCAATTGGAAAATCTTTTACGAAGGAAATGCGTGATGCCATCTAACTATTTGCGTGCGCCACAGGCCACAACCTTAGCCAACAAACGCACCAAGCGCGCGTTGTTGTCTTGGACTGCCGGACTGGTCATGGCGGTCATAGGCTGCACTTACACCCTACATGTCCGTCTTCAGATGGTTTGAGGCAGATGGGTTAATTTCTCCAAGGAAAGATTGGCTCATTGGTTTTAAAGTTTGAACGGTTTCAATTTGATGTTGTAGTCGTCTGCGTTGGATTGTTTGCTCTTTGATTGCTCTCTTCTCTTTGGCATTCCCCAGATCTTTAAGCACTCTTCAGATTGAAGTTTGACGCTGACGCTGGAAATATTCATACACTTCGACTGCGGTCATCACCACGCGCGCAGATCGAAAAATCCATACACATAGGCGCGATCAGGGTTCTCGCAATTGAGCACGGTGGTCGCTGGAAAAAGCTCGAGAGTCTCCTTGTACGCGCTTCGAAAAATTCACGCACACTGAGGCGATCAGCGGATTTTTACGCCGATTGAAAACTCCGTAAACGACAAAAAAGTGTCTACAGGTTTGGGGGAATGCCATGTGGAATCAGCGTTTATAGTTCGATTCAAATTACAGCTTCCAACCAAAATTGTTTGAAAGGAAATGTCTCAGTACGTACGAATATTGTTTGCTTTCTGGCACCAACGCGCGCCTCATAGCGTTTAAATCTTTAGCTGGCTGGCATTTTTCTGCATAATGCCGTTATGCAATTTCTGCGTAATGCGCGCTTGTTTAGACGGTTAGCCCTCGTGTGGTTGGGCCTAGCGTTAGGTGTTGCTATTGCCGCACCTTTGGCGAATCCTACTTCCATGGAGGTCATATGCTCGACCTCTGGCGTTACCATTGTTTCTCTGGACGGCCGTGCTCCAAGTGGCGACACCAGCGAATTGCATTGCCCTTTTTGTTTGCCGCTTTCGGCGCCTCTCTCCGTGGTGCTGCAATTCTCTCCTCCCCAAATAGAGCTCTCAATCGCTCAGAGTACGCGGGAGTCTGCCAAGCTGCAAACACCGCTGGGTAAGCCTTGGCAAGCTAGGGCTCCGCCGCAGCCGCAGGTCTGATTTCTTGAGTCTCTTCAGCGCACACCGTCCCCTACTGGGCGGGTTGATGCGCGACCCTGTCATTCCTTAATGGACTTCATTTAGAAAACTCCCATGAAAAAAGTATTTTTTCTTTTGTCACTGTCGTTATCGGCCAATCTAACCTACGCGCAAGTGAGCGCAACGGATGCCTGGATTCGGGCCACCGTGCCACAACAAAGGGCTACAGGCGCCTTCATGCAGCTAGAGTCCAAGGAGGGCGCAAAGCTCCTGGCTGCAAAGTCCCCAATTGCTGGCGTCGTTGAGGTGCACAGCATGATCATGGAAAGCGGTGTCATGAAAATGCGCGCAGTGCCGTCTCTGGACTTACCAGCTGGAAAACCAGTGGACCTGAAGCCGGGTGGCTATCATGTGATGCTCATGGATCTCAAAGGCGAAGTAAATGTGGGCGATGTCGTGCCGTTAACTTTGATTATCGAAGACCGGGCAGGCCAGCGTCACACCTTGGAGGTAAGCGCTTCAGCCCGCATGTTTACGAAACCGGTTGATAAACACACGCTAAAGGTCCATCAAAAGCACGAAGGCCAGAAACACTGAGTCTTTAGGTCGGTAGACATTCTTTATTTCGGTGCTTCTTGGGTGGATTTTCGATTTAGTTTGTCAACCGATTTCCCGAGAGGCCGGCCTTTTTGGGCGGACTCTGATTGCGATAAAAAGGTCTGAAAGCATTGAGTGCAAGGACCTCTTGAGGGCCTTTTTTTACGCCTGTATTCACTCCTGCAAGAGTTCGCTAGTATTCAAGTGGTGTTGATTTTCCCCAGAACACTCGGTAGGAGAATGCCGTGTAGGCGATGATGATAGGGAACACGATGACGACGCCGTAAAAAATCACCATCAGTGCCTCTGTTGAGCTGGCTGCTTGCCAAAAGTTGAGCTGATCAATGACCAGCCACGGGAATAGGCTGTAACCTAGTCCGTACGATGAAAGCAAAAAAATACCAAGTGTTGCCATGAATGGCACCGCGACACCGTATTGATTGCCTTCGCCGAGCCGCAGTGGAAGGCGCTCCAAGCTACGGGCGATAATGAAGAAGAGCACTGCTGTCATGACCGGGATCGGGAATAGCATCACGATATTCGGAAAGCTAAACCACTTTTCGAAAATGCGTGCGCTCGCCCAGGGAGTTCCCAGGGAAATCGCAATGACGCCGATGGCGGTCAGTGCCAAGCTGCGTTTCGCCCACTGGACAGCGTTTAGCTGTAACGTACCTTCTGTCTTCATGATCAGCCAGCTTGCGCCCAACAGCCGATATGCGGCAATCAGCGCGATACCGATAATCCCGCTAAAAGCGTTGCCAAATGCAGTGTTTTGGAAGCCAATTATGAGTTGACCCAGCATGAAACCCTGTGACCATGAGGCGACGAGTGAGCCAGCGTAAAACGCCCGGTCCCACCATGGGCGGTAAGGGGCCTTCGCTTTGACGCGGAAATCGAACGCTACACCGCGTAAGGTAAGGGCTGCGAGCATGATAGCAACTGGTAGGTAAAGCGCACCTAGTATTGCGCCGTGTGCCAACGGGAAGGCGACCAAGAGAATGCCCACCCCCAAGACCAGCCAGGTCTCATTGGCATCCCAGAAGGGGCCAATACTGGCAATCATCGCGTCTTTCTCAGCAAGGTCATTCGTCTGGCGAAGCAAAATACCAACGCCCAGATCGTAGCCATCCAAAACCACGTAAGCGATCATGGAGATGGCCATGACCAACGCGAAGAATACAGGGAGCCATCCTGCTGGGTTGGCTAAGTCGATTCCGAGCTCAAGCATTGGACAACTCTCCTTGTTGATCATTTGCATTCTCAGCAGACGGCATCCCAGCACGCGGCTCGTCACCTGGCGCCCCGGATGCCGCCTTTTTCGCAAGGTAGAACACGGTTGACACGTAGGCGGCCAATAACACCGCATAAAGCAAGAGGTAAATGGTCAGTGAAGCTGCGATATTGCTTGGGGGAACGCCAGAGGCAGCATCCGCTGTGCGCAAAACTCCGTATACCAGCCAAGGTTGACGGCCAATTTCTGTCACATACCATCCTGGTACCACCGCCAACCATCCTGCGAATGTCATCAAACTTAAACCGATAGCCAAGTGGGTCGAGGGATCACTGTCGCGTCGCAATTTCAAGGTGGACCACCAGCTGACTGCGAGCATCAGCAGGCCGACGCCCACCATGATTCGGAATGCCCAAAAGACAGGGCCTACCGGTGGGTGATCGTCGCCAAACGCATCCAAACCTTTGACCTCACCGTTGATGTCGTGTGTCAAGTAAAAGGACGCCAGCTTGGGTATGGACAACTCATAGCGGTTCATTTTTCGTTCGGCATCTGGGATCGCGAATAACACCGCACCGACCCCTTTGTCTGTCTTCCAAACTCCCTCCATCGCGGCAAGTTTTGCGGGCTGGTGCTCCAAAGTATTCAGGCCGTGCAGGTCGCCTACCAAAATTTGGATGGGGATCAAAGTGGCTGCGACCCATACGCCAACGCGCATGGTGGCTCGAATCTCTTTCGAGCGTTCGCCTTTGAGCCATCGAAAGGCGCTAAGGCCGGCAACCAAGAACGCAACAGTCAATCCTGAGGCCAACAACATATGGGTCATACGGTATGGGAAGGAGGGATTGAAGACAACATCAAACCAGCTCAGGACGTGCGCCTTACCGTCGATCATCTCGAACCCTGTAGGTGTTTGCATCCAAGAGTCCAGTGCCAAAATCCAGAATGCTGATGCTGTTGTACCCACCGCAACCAACCAGGTGGCCAAGGTGTGGACCCACTCACTGACACGGCCCCGTCCAAAGAGCATGATTCCCAACATCGTCGCTTCTAAAAAGAAAGCAGTTAGCACCTCGTAGGCTAGCAGAGGGCCAGCTACGTTACCCACGGTATTCATGAAGCCAGGCCAGTTAGTGCCGAACTGAAAGCTCATGGTGATACCGCTAACCGCGCCAATAGCAAAGGTTAGGGCGAAAATTTTGATCCAAAACTGGTAGGCGGCCATCCAATGCGCCTGGCTTGTCGCGAGAAACCTTGATTTGAAAAATATCAGGAACCACCCCAGCGCGATGCTGATGGTCGGAAACAGGATGTGGAATGTGATGTTGGCCGCAAATTGCATACGGGCCAAAACCAACGCATCAAGTGAGTCCATGTACGGCTCCTCTCGTATATATAATTAAACGATTATATTACGATTGTGGTATCTCATGCATCTGGTGTGCGCGAAGAGTGAAATCTAAGCTCCCAAAAGTCAACCGATTTCTCTAGAGTCCGGCCATTCTGGACGGACTCTGATTGCGATAAAAAAAGTCTGAAAACACACTGTATTCAAGTAATAAAACACTTGAATACGATGAACGCAAAACACACAGAACCGCTAGATACCGCAACCCTGTCCCAGTTCATAGGCACTGCTCAGTACTGGCGCGTAGCCCGCCAGTTTGCCATCACCGACGGCGTCAAATACCTCGCTGAAACAGCAGCTTGCTTTTGGCTCATAGACGCTGCAATCAGTCACCTACTTGAGATCGGCACCGCAGACTGGTTCGTATTGGTGCGCACCGAAGTGTCGGGGAGCCAAGCTACGATGATCTACGAGGACGGCAACGGGTTAGAGCGCGCTCGTCAAGCCATCCCATACACAGACCTGCAGTTACCCAGTGTGAATTTCTACGCAGTCTGGGACAGCGAGCGCTGGGTCATCATGCTGCCCAGTGAGTACTGAGCGTGGACGCGCAGAACACGGCCTTTCCCAAGCAATACCCCATTACCCAAGTGGGATATCAGCGTGCCGATGACACCACAACCCTAGCCATCTTCCCAGTCGCTCCCAAGCAAACTTTGCCGTACACCAACTGCAAAGATTGTGAGCACCATATGGCCAGAGCACTGGAGCCCGATTCCCACGAACGCCACCGCACGGTTCCTCTTCAGGAGACCTTGACCCGTATCCCCGGATACCCCACCAAGCTGGTGATCTTCAAGATCCCAGCATCGAGCTATTGGTGGGTGAGGTACTACGCCAATCAGCGCATCTTTAAGCGCACGACTAAGACAGAGGTCAAGCGTGATGCACTGGAGGCGGCCAAGCGCTTTTATGACGACATCAACATCAGACTGCACAACGGCTCCATAGATGCCCCCTTGGACTACAACCCAGCCCAGGTGATGACGTTCACGAGCGTAGCCAGGTTGCTGGTCGAGAGCGAGGAAGCCAAGTACAAGCGCGGGCAGCTGACCAAGATCAGCTTTGAGAACATGCAGCTTCGTCTTAACAAGCACGTGCTGCCGTTCTTTATGGAAACAGACGTGAACATGATCAACTACAAGATGCTGGACGCTTTTTTGCAGCACTTGA
>Ga0209714_1000894_pt1 | contig 16763 bp, 10 predicted proteins | sample COGITO_mtgs_1104_5_FD_185517 | JGI IMG/M metagenome (GOLD analysis project Ga0209714, IMG submission 185517) | Pelagic marine microbial communities from North Sea - COGITO_mtgs_110414 (SPAdes) (version 2) | ecosystem: Environmental > Aquatic > Marine > Epipelagic ...
GCATTTCCTTCATCTCCGTCTCCTAATTTCAATTCTTCTTCTTCATCGTCATTACCACCGTCTTCTTCGTTTTCTTCGTTTTCTTCTGTTTCTAAGTTTAATGATGATAATTTTCCTAAATTAGAACCTCTGAATAAACTATGCAGTTGTTTTTGTTCGTTACTGTTATTTTTATATCTTGCTAATCGAGAATTATTTTTTTTTGTCTTTACTTTATCAATTATTTCAGCAATCTCATTATTAGTTGAATTATTTATATTTCCCAATTTCATTATCATATTTAAATATAATTTTATAAATCTAGATACAAAATCATTTGAATTTTCAGATTTGATTAATATTAATTGTGAAATTAATTTATTTTGTAAATTTGTATATATTTGTTGTGCATCATTATCTGTTTTTGTGTATAGATTTAACATATTATAATTAATAGGTGTATAATTGGTAAATACAGTATCACCTTCATTGGAATTATCATCTTCTTCAAAGTCGCCCGATTCGTCAGGATCTTTTTTAATTTTAAACTCGTTGATTAAATTAATAATATCATAATTTGAAATTATTTGGTCATATTTTTTAAATTGCTCTTGATTTTGTGAATTCCATGATTTTAAATATTTCTTATTTAATCTATCAGATAGTTCACCATTTATATCTGATTGTGAAGACATTAAATTTTTAATAAATTCAACATAATAATTTAATAGTAAAATAAACTCTTTAATTTGATTAGATCCGTTTATATAATAGTTTTTTTTTAGTTTTTCTGCACGTTTTATATATTGAGGGAGTTGTTCTAAATTTTGTCCATATTCACCTTCTATATTTAATGTAATTTTTAAATTTTCAGTTTCTTCTTCAAGAACATTTTTGGCTAAACCAATACTATTTAAAAATCCGTTCATTACATCTAAATATTTTTTTTGTTCACCACTGCTTGCAAAAATATTTATATTATTGGTAATGAACTCTATTAAGATTTGGATATTTTCTTTAATATTTTCGTCTGTTTCATTATTTTCGTTGTCATTATCAGACAGATTATCTTCTTCATCGTTGTCTTCGTAAAAGTTTTTTGATATATTATTTTCATTTATTTTCAACTTAAGATTTTTATATATTATAGAAGTATTCGCATTATTAACAAAAAAATTGTATATTATATGGGCTTCATAAAAGTAAATTTTAAATATCTTCATTAATTCTATTTTTTTATTTTCGTCAGTTTTTTCCAAATGTATGGTTTTAAACTGCTCCCAATCACTACTAAACCATTTAATAATTTCAATCAATTGCGAATTTGATATATATAATCCGTTATTAATAATAATTTTATTATTACAATCATGTGTTTCAGTTTTAGTTAATGATATAAGGGCTTTATAATATTTTTCAAGATTTTCGTCTTTAAAGACTTCGCTATCTAATTTATCATATAATGTTTTGTAAAAAGTTAATGCTAAAAACATATTTATCTTTAAAATGTTTGATTTAGATAAAGTATCATAATTATAAATGTCAATGTTTTTATCACATAGATAATATTTAAATTCTTTTTCTTTTTGACTAAAAAGCGCTTTATATTCATTGTCAATTATTTTAAAATATTCTTCTTTTATTATCTGTTTATAATCTATTGACGAATCTTGTGGGGTTTTAAGATTTTCGTCTAAAGTTGCGGGGATTCGATTAAACCGTTCTAAATCATAATTAATATTTTTTGTAAATATTCGTTTTTTACCAAAAAAAGAGCCATTTTCGAAAATATAAGTTTTCAATAATTTTAAATCGTCTAAATAAATTTCTAAATTATTAGTTTCTGAAAGGTTTTGTTTTGATGAAAAATATGAATCATGTAGATAGTGTATATCATTTTTATCATATGTAATAAAACGGTGTGTTTTATTAAGTCTTTCTGAAATTGATTTGTTCAATAAATCAATTTTTTCTAGATGTTCTTTATTCTTTACATCATCATATTCTCCTAGTTTTGACGAATTATTTGAATCATATATTATTAGAGATTTTCTAACTGATTTACTATTAATATTTTGTTCGTTATTATAAGACTGTGTTAGACTATCTATATAATCTTGAGTATAAAGTTTAATATTATTTATCATATCTGATGTAGTTTTATCTTTATTTTCGCCTTCAGTGGCATTTCTTTTTGGACTAAAAAACAGACTGGGTTTAAAAGAATCCCAATTCTTAATATATAATTTACGTAAATCTGCACGTTTTATTTTTTCGACCTGAGGTTTGCCTTTTATAATTTTATCCCTGTAAAACGGCCTAGATTTTAAAAAAGTTTCTATTTCACTAATTAAATCTTTTTTAACATAATTTGGTTCAAATTTAACAGACTTATCTATATTAGTTGAAATTACATGATTTAATATACTCCCTTGTTGTTGTGATAAATTTTTGTATATATTTAATACCAAATCAGATATTAATGTATAATCGCCTTGACGTAGGTCAACAGTTGTTTCTTTACCTAAACCACCTAAACGTTCATTACCTGTTGGCATAATTTCATATTTGGTTCCATTAAAGTCATTATAAACTATTTCATGTGTAAAAACAACAATCGTTTTCATAATAAGATTAAAGTTTGTATAATCACTGTAAACTGTATATAATGTATTGATTAAATCAATAAAAATCTTATGAATGTTAATACCCTGAATCTTAGTTTTTTTTGACAATAAATCAAGTAAATCTTTTATATTTTTTTTTTTTTCAGAGTTAATTGAATCATTGACTTCATTTGTTTTTAAGGTTGTGTTATCTAAATTATTTATTATATCCTCTATGTTATTATTAAAAGTACTATAAATTCGTTTATATGCTGTGTATACATCGGTATATTTCGAAAAATTAAATTGTTTTTGTATATTATTTTTCCCTAATTTTAAGATGCCTGGAGAAAATTCATAATTGTTACTAGGAATTTCTTGGGCATTTATACTTAAAATGTATGTTAAATCACTAAATTCGATATCTTTAGAAGTTTTAATATTATTTATTAATTCAATTAATTTACTTATACGCTCATCAGATATTTTAGGTTGAAGATTAAGTTGTTCGGAATATACTCTTATAATCTCATAAATAGTATAATTATTTTTTTCAGTAACCTTATTATATGGGTTTATATCTTTATCAATCTCGATTACTTTTTCTCTAAATTGTATAGGTCTATTATCTTCTCCGAAACTTTCTATTTCAATATAATCCTTTCTAATTATAGAAGCTCCACAATTACGACAATGTACAAATTCAGAATCACCAGAATCCCCCCAATTAAAAATTAGGTCTTGTATAGATTTATTTTTATCTTTATCAGTATTGGTCATTAAATTCGCATATTCCATATAGTGTTTACACATCATATTATTAGTTATTGATGGATCTTTCCATTTAATATATTTTGAATCATTTGTATAATCACCATTTTTTTTGTAAAACTCTTTTAATTTTTCAAACATAGTAATTGTAGAAGTTACATTAAATATGGTATTTAATTCATATTGTAATTTTTCGGATGGCAATACTTGGTTATCTATAACATCGACTTTAGGTTCTTCGTTAAAAGAGCTTATTTTTTTAAATAGCATTTTTTGAGAAAAATACTCGATTTGGTTAATAAGTGTTTCCCTTTCATATTTAATATTTTTTAATGATTCTGCAATAACCTTAAAATTTTCAATTTTATCAGAATTATTCTTTAAACTGTTAAAATATTGGACTAACTCTTTATTTATACAATAATCACCATTTCCATCTTTTTGCAATTCACACTTACCTAAGAAACTTCTATAGTTTGGTTCATTTATAGATGTCAATTCTCTCTCACATAAACTTGATGAAGATATGATATCTTCTTTATTTAATGGCAACCAAATATTACCCATACGCCTGTATAAAACTTTTCTTGATTGGTCGAGTAATAACCCATATGAATTTTCCACTACTCTTTGTTTATTAGGTTTATCATTATCTCTTGCATTATTAAATAAGGTTTCAATATGGGAAGAATTAACCGAAAATTTATATTTTATTCCAAATTCTTCTCTTAGATTATTGATATCGATAACCTCATTTTTAAGTTTTAATTTTATTAAATCGTATATTTGTTTAGAATTATCAAATTCATCATCATAATATACTGAATCATGACCATTATCAGATTTAAGTTTATCAATACTATCATATATTTTTACTATTTTAAAATTATTACAATAGTCATTTCTAAATTTAGACTGATTAATATTATTAATTAGGTCACGTTTTTCAATATCATACACTTTATTAATTTCATTAATATTTTCTGTCGATAAATATACACTCTTTTCATTGGGACCCATTTTTTCCCATAAGGCTTCATGTTCTTTTAAATCTGATTTGCCACCACTATTTTTTGTATATGATTCAAAAGCAAGTTCTTCAATATCTTCATTCATATCATTTTCAGATTTATATAATTCAATAAGTTTTAGTGAAGTTTCTAAAAGCTCTTTATCTTTGATATTATTTATTGCTGACATTAATTCTATATTTAATTGGTCACTATAACTTATTTTATTACCCATATATAAACGGTTATTAATAGGTATTGTATCATAATATTTCGCAATATTATTATATAAATCATTAATAATTGGGTTTGACAGGTAATGGCGATATTCACTAAGATAATGATAATTATTAAAGCTGTTATTAATAAATCCATTATAATGTTTCGACAAATTTTGGATGATATCACCACTTAATAGAATTTTATTGTTTTTATTATATATCTTGTTTAAAAATCTTATAAAATTTTTAATAATTTGTGTGCTTTTTGTACTCGTTTCCTGTTCATATCCATAAATCTTAAAAATTTTCTCTATATTATTTTTAATACTTATATGAATGTTTTCTTTTTTTGTAATAGTTTGTTCTTTAATTTTATTAATTAAATAGTTATGAATATATTTAAAAATATTATAAATATATTTTATCCTTTTAGTTCGATCATTTTTATTCCTTATTCGATTTTTCTTCATTATAATATTTTGAGTAATAAGCCTGTTTAAACTTAATTTCTTATTAAGATCCGAATTTATATTTTTATCTGATAATCCATAATTTTTAAGAATGTTATTTATATCTTTAATTGAACATATATCATTAAACTTGATGTTATCAATATTTGGTAAGCATGTATCTAACATTTGGTGATATTCCGTATCATTTAATTCGTTTAAGCTATTATTAATAAATAATTTTGCAAAATTACCATTATTTATATCAAAATTACTCTGGAAATTACCAATATTTAATTCAGAGACTGTATTGAAATCAGTTTTACTTATATTATTATTTCGTATACCATTACTATAATTTAATGTGTTATCATTTCCACATATACTTACAGTTTGATTTGAATTATTAGTAAAAGCGGGAATATGTTTATTAAATTGTATACCCACTATATTTATTTTATCTCCTGATTTTAAAATATTATATTTTGAAGGTTTTGACATAGGTTTATTAAAATCATTTACTTGACCATCTTCAGTAAAAGATACAAAAGCTCTATCATTTTTAGAAGTACCGTTACAAATTTGAACTTTTGTTTTCATATTTTCTAACGTATTTAAATCATATACGTTTGTTAAATATGTCAAATCTCCTTCTGCAAGACAATTATCTAAAGTACCGTTATGTAATATTTGATTTTTATTATCGATTGATAAATATTTAACATTTATATCTGTTTTATTATCTATAGAATTATATGAAAGGGGTATATCGTTTAAATCTTCTTTCCAATTAGAAACGTGTGTTCTATGTAAATCATTAAGATCTTGTAAATTTGATAAAAATTCGACAGAACCATTTTTTTTCCTGGTATTTTCTATCTTATTATTATTTTCAATAAAATTTTCAATATCATTGTCTGGGTTATCTTCAAAAACATTTTTAATCTTGGTTGGATTATAAACTTTCTTTTTTCCTAAAGTAATATACGATATATTATTATTAATATTGTTTACTAAATTAAATTTAAAAGGGTTTGTATTTAAGTCTGTATTTGTTAATTCATATTGACTTAATTCGATTAGTTTTACAATTCGATTAGCTTTCCTACTTAATTTATTAATTATATCTATATTTAGTTCATCTTTATTTTGTCTATCACAATTATACCTGGTTTTTAGTTCATCGAGAATAATTACCTCCTTACTATATATACTATCTGACTTATTAATTAGCTGGGTAATATCATCGGATAGTTCAGAAATTAAAATTGGAACTCCTTCGAGGTCTAAATTTTCAATATCAAAATCTTCAGATAATCCGAATATATCCATTAGTTGAGAATTGTCCACTAGTTCAGGGTTGTCCATTATTATATATGATATATTTTAAGTTTAAAAATAAAAATACTTAAAAACTTTTTTATATATAATATATATAAATATGGTTTTAATTCATGAATATTTTCGTGAAATTAGTGGCATTCACATAGATAAATCTATGTTTCTTCAAACAGAATCAGATTTTTTTTTAAATGATTCTGAATATGGGATGTTTTCTCGTGATGATAATAATTTACGTATTATTTTTTATAAACGAGGTGAGACTAACCTTGGAAAAGAATATTTACTTAAATTACGAGGTATAATATATGATCTTGAAACTGGTGAAATCATTATGCAATCCTTATACGGTGGTATTGATTTTGATAAAATTACAACATATGATATTAATAGTTTACAATTTTATGAATCAATAGATGGTACATTAATTAACGTTTATTATCATAATGATAAATGGAATTATTCAACTAAAGGTATGATTGATGCCGATGCATCTAGATGGTTTAGTAATAAATCCTTTAAAAGTTTATTTTTGGAATCTATTAATGATTCGAAATTAGATATTGATAGTCTTGATACAAATTTTTGTTATAGTTTTATATTAAATCATCCACTTAATCGCATTGTAACATTTTATGATAAACCATGTATTGTACACATATGTACAAGGGATATCAAAACTCTTAAATCTGTAAATATTGATTTAGGTGTACAAAAACCTAATAATATTAAAATTGATAGTTGGGATGATTTTGAAAAAAAAATTACAAGTTTAACTTATAATGAAGAAGGCATTATGATTTTTAATCATACTACCAATGAACGATGTAAAATTAAGGGTAAAACTTATCTTGAGGTTAAAGAATTAATTGGAAATCATAAAGATTTACAATTAAGAATTCTTTCACTTGGAAAAGAAGAGGGTAAAATTCAAGATTATCTTATGTACTATCCTGAGCATCGTAAAAAGAATGTTGAAGTTCATAATAACATTAAAAGCCTTATAGCCAAAATTCTTGAAGTTTATACATCTGTTAAAAAAGAACGTAAATATATCGAAATACCTAAATTTTTAAGAAAAACTATTTACAAAATTCACGATTTTTATCACGAAATCATGAATAAATATACAAAGGGTGAGTTAAATAAAAAACCATCTATTAACTATAGAGGAATTCATATTTATTTTTTGAAACTACATATTTATGAGCAAAATTATTTATTAAATAATCTTCAAAATCATCTTAAATCTGAACAAAAGTCTCAGAAAAATCATCATGTGTAAAGGTTATAAATTCATTTAACCCGTTTTCATTTAATCTAGAATTATAATCTGTCTCAATTTCTTTAATTTTACTAATAATAATATTAATTGTTTTGATAAATGCAATTAAAACAACTAATTTATTTAGATGGTTTGTATCGATTGATTCAACGTCAATACTCAATCCTAGAATATTTATATTATGATTAACAAATTCTTTTAATTTTGAATCTTGATTAACCCTATACTTAATGACTACTTCATTTTTTAATGGATGTGGCATCTTATATGCAACAAATGTAATTAAGTCATTATCATCATCATTATCCGATTTAATATCAGAATCAACTAAATATATCATTTTACCAAAGTCACTAATTAGATTACCTAATGTATGATTTTCATTAAAGATTTTAAATGTAAATTCATTTTTTGTATTTTGTTCAAGAACCATTTTATCTTTATTAATTTCAAAATCACTATTATCTTTAATTTCAATACATTTTAAAATATCATTTAACATCATATGTAACATTCGCAGTGCATTAGTAAAAATTTGATGGGGCTTAAAATTACCAACACCCTCAATATTAAATTTAATTGAATTAGCCTCATTATATTTATTTTTTTTATAAACCCTGTCTTTATCTAAAATATCAAATGATTTTTCAATATCAATCATCTCTTTATCAGTTAATGCCTCTAGATTTTTATTTTTTCTTTCATTTTTAATATGTTCAATATACTTAGTACGTGTTTCATCAATTTTTTCTTGGTCATTTAAAAATTCATATGATACCGTACCAACTGATGTATAACGTGTATGTTCAAAACCAATACCACAAGTAGGTGTACAATCAATATCAATTTGTTCACTATTATTTACAATTTTTTCTGATTTAAGTTTATTAATAATTGGGTAATCACCTGTAAAATAATCACTAATAAAGAATTCTTGAGGATTTTCATTATCAACAGTAAATCTTTCACTTGTAACAGTTAAAATATCATGAGAAGCGTTTTCATTTATAAGAGCTAATTGATTACGCTCACTTACATTATTAATAACTTTAAGATTAAATTTAGGAGGAGGATTAATAAAGGAATATACTCTTTTATTTGTCATATAATCCCATTTAGTATGAATTTTTAAAACGTCATTTTTATATAAACAAATAGGTATTAATCCTATACGTTGGGCTAATAATTCATTATGTAATACAGAATCATTTTTTTTTATTACTATTGATGACCGAATACCGTCACTATTAGCATCATCACTAAAAGATGCATTTGGAATATTGGAAAGAATTACTCTTCGAAGACTATTACATAATGAAACTGCTTGATCATTTATTATAAAACTACAAGCATACTCTTCACCTTTTTTCTTTTGAATTTCTAAATTAGTGATAAACATATATATTAATATAATATAATAAATTAATCAAATTTTAAGTGTGTATTTTATTAATCTTTAATTTTATATAATATTAATATAATGAGTAATTTAACTTCCCATCATGTATTATTTTATTCTAAAAAATGTCAATATTGTAAAGAGCTATATGAATTAATGACATCTATGAATTTATGGAATGAATTTGTCAATATCTGCGTCGAAGAAACTCAGAATTTACCTAAATCTGTAAAAAGTGTACCAACTATTATTGTTCCCAGTCATAAAAATCCTTTAGAAGGCGAGGAAGTTTTTATGTGGATAAAAAGTTATGGCAATACTCTAAATAATTCTAAAAACCAAGAATCTAAAGAAACTAATGTTCAGCCAAATATGGAAGAATCTGGTGATATACAACCATTTTATGGTTCGGAATATGGGGGTTCTATTTCAGATAAATTTTCATATATAGGAGACATGGAAGGAAAACCCTTACAACACCAATATGAATTTATAGATGATACTTATAGTTCAAATAATAATAATGTTATGAATACAACCTCTGTCGGTAGTGATGATAGTAAAAATCAAAAAAATTCAGAAATGGATAACGCATATAATCAATTATTGCAATCTAGAAACACCGATATAAATATAGGGAAACCTTTAGAAAAAAATTAATATAAACTATAGTAAATTTAATTTATCTATTATAAGTTATAGAAATTTTTTAAATATTTAAAGATTATTTTACTTAAAATATAAATATAAATAATGTCTAATCTTACCGCATTTAATACGCAATTAATTAATTTCTTTAATGAATTAACTACATTATATCCTAATGATATTGACCTTCGATTTGGTAAAAACAGTTGTGAAATGTTAAAAAAAACTAATCCAAGAAAAACTTTAGAAATATTCAAAGAAAATATCTCTCAATATGAGCAAAATATTATGGAAAGAGACGAAGTTTTCTTCAAAAATAATATTAATTATTCAGAAGCTCTTGATAATGATTCTAAATCTCTAATGATTGTTGATAATTTGAAAAAATATTGGAATGTTCTTGATGATAAAAATAAAGAAAATATTTGGTTATATTTCCAGGTATTAATTAAAATATCAAAGAAATGTTAGAGATTGCGTATGCTCTAAATATTAAATCTTTTTAAACTATATAATGTATATTAAATTATTCAATGAATGCTTGAAAGAATTCTTTGAAGAATTAAAAGAAGTTTTCCCAGAATTTAAACAAAAAATAGACGACATATATGTTTTCGATAATATAGAAAAAAATAATAAATATTTAAATTTTTTTTATAAAAATGCTAAAAAATATAGCGACTTAATTTCAACTAAAAATGAGATGTTATTTAGTGAAGGTATTGTACTTTTAAAGGGTATTGATTTTAATTTTATTTGGAACTCAAATATTAGTCAAAGTACTAAAGAATCAATATGGAAATACTTACAATTACTATATAGTCGTGCACATATTTGCTTAAATGAGGTTGAATCTAAAAAAACAGCTAAAGATGTTATTAATAAAAATGTAGATTATAATAAATTATCCGACGAAGAAAAAGCATTTGCATCAATTTTAGATAAAATAAATTTTGATAACATAGATGATGATGAAGATAATCAAGGTCACGTAAATGATGGGAATGAATTATTATCTAATTTATTTGGTGGATTAGGTGAAAATTTTATGGCCGAAAATTTTGCTGAAGAATTAATGGGTACTGAAATCGGAAAATTAGCCGAAGAAATAGCTGGTGATATAAACCCTAAAGATATAGATATTAATGATTTATTAAGTGGTATAACTGGTAATAATGGAAATCCAGAAAATTTTAATAATTTAATAGGTAATATAACGAATAAGGTTGTATCTAAATTACAAAATTCGGATGTCAATGAAGATAAAATTACTACAGAGGCAAATAATATTATCAAAAAAATATCAAATAACCAAAATTTAAATAATTTCGATGTTAGTGGTATGTTAGATGGTGATGACAATAACCCACAGTTCGATTTTTCAAGTATATTAAATATGTTTTCAAAAAAAGATTTAAATAATATTAGTAAATTTTCTAAAGTAATCGAAACCCAAAGTGATACTCCAGTTAAAAACCGGTTGAAAAAGAAATTAGAAAAAAAAAATGCTTATAAAGAAAAAACGCCAGATGAAATTTTAGACCAAGCTTTAAAAGAAATATAAAATGTCTCTTTAAATTATAAATGTCATTTAGAGATAATATAAAAAATAGTGACCCATTTTGGACAAATGATATAAGTATATTATTTCAATATGACCGATTAGAATTTTTTTGGCCAAAACAAGATATGCATATAGATGAAAAGCTTAATTCTTTAGTTAGATTAGCATTATACATTTCTATTGCATTATCTCTTAATAGTAAGAATACAAATTGGTTTTTTTTATTTATAATTGCATTAATTCTAAGTATAGTAATTAATAAATATACAGAAAATCATAATTATCGAGAGCATTTATCTAATAAAGGTAATTTGAAAAAAGACTATGTTATTCCTACCAAAAATAATCCTTTTATGAATGTTTTAGTAACCGACTATAAAGACAATCCTCATAGAGATTCAGAGATATCAAAGCATGTCTATTTTGATAATGATGAAGAAAGAGGGAAAATACAAAAATCTATAAAACAAAATTTTAAAAATAATTTATATAAAGATGTTTCGGATGTATTCGGACGAATGAATTCAGAAAGACAATTTTATACAACCCCTATTACAACAATACCAAATGATCAAGGAGGATTTGCTAGTTGGTTATATGGTAGACCAAAAACTTGTAAAGAAAATAGTGGTGAACAATGTTATAAAAATATAAGTTTTAAACCTCAATCCGATATAATGGGTCCATCTTTAGGTCAATTACCAAATTGAATCATGTAATTTAAAATAATTTATAATATATTATTATAATATATTATGAGTTCTTGTAATATTCATCAGAATTGTATTCCTAAAAAAAATGGTAATATTAATGATAATTCATGTTTTAATAGTTATACTAACTATAATAATAAAAATTTAAATATAAATAGTAAGGCAAATCATCATTATGACCAATGTTTTGTAGAACATCAACACAATCAAAGTATACGCCCAGGATTATACCATATGAGCAATTTTCATGATTCAAATTGTGAAGCACCCAATACACAAGAATTATCATTAGAACAACCAGCTGTTAATTATCGCGATGGTTATGGCTGGACTTCAATGTTTGGTTGCAATGTAACAAATGATTCGCAATTAAGAAATGCTAAAAATTTAACAAATCCAAAATTAGTTCAACAACTAAATCCAAGAAATATAGGAAGTGTTCCCTATATGGGAAGAGGATTTGGAAATATAGGTGTCGAATCAGTTCTTCAACCCGGAGAAGATACAAATCAATCAAAATCATGTAATACGTGTTCAGGCGTTAATATTAATAGATTTGTACCTATGATAAATTGTTTAGAAAAAAATGTTCAAAAAGCAGACAATATAATACAAGAAGTAAATGATGAATCATGGGTTCGTGGAGGTCAACCTAGCAGACAATTAATAAGAGATAAACGATATTTAGAAAGGTGTGGGTATTTAGATAATGGTAAGTATTGGGTTAAAAAATAAACGGTTCTATTTTATTTTTTCTTTTCATATATTATATAATGAGTTCAAATCGATTATTATATGATGAATGTGCATACAAACAAAGATTAGACGAAAGTGTTGACCCACTTTCTTATCTATTAAACCCTTTAAAATATGAAAACTGTAATAAATGTAGAAATGTTAAAGGACTTGTTGGAGGAACAAATGTTAGCAACATTAGAGGTAATCTTGTTGATTTAGAAAATGATTTAAGAGGACAAACACGTACCTTATCACAATGTTCTTCAAAAAAATATAACCCAAATATTAATAATAATATTGTTTATAAAGGACCTTCTTCTAATACGTTAACTGAAGTGGATACCACTTTACAACATTTACCTCCTTGTCAAATGTTTGAATTTCCCGCTCAAGTACCCAATCCTAAACTAAAATTAGACCCATGTCCAATGCATACTAATAATATAGTTTATAATAGACATCTGTAAATTAAACTTAAATTAAAAATATATATATTATATATAAATGAGTTTTAACCGTTTACAATATGATAAAGGAACTTATACACGTGATTTAAATGAATCTGTAAAACCTGGATTCTACAGAATAAATCAACCTCTTACAAGATGTGAACCATGTCACCCACATACCCCTCATGTTAGATTACAAAGTAAAGGCAATAGTTTATATAGGGATGGTACATTAGTAGATGTTAATTCAGAACTATTAGGTTTAAATCGCAAACTATCTAATAACCCCAAAGCTAAATACATGCCTTCTAAAGTAGGATGTAGTGGTTCCGGAAATAAACATTTTTGTGGATATGACGGTAAACAAGCAAGTGAAAATTGTCATAAAGAAGATGAACATACTCGTTTAAGTAATCCACCTTGTACATTAAGGGGTACTGGATGGAATCGATGGGAATGGTTATGTCTTAATCCACAAAGTAATGTTGAAATCCCATTTGATTGTTATATTGATAATCGTACAGTTGTTAAAGATAATCATAGACCATTCGTACCTGTTCCTATGACTGAAATGACATTACCTTCTGGTTCAGGAGATGTCCCATGCGAACCTTTAAATATTGACTTTTGTGCTGTTCCTACACATGGTCGATAAATTATTATATTATTATGTTATAAATATTTCATATTAATCTAATACGAATTTTAAGAAAATAAATAAAAAACATTATATTATATAATGGAACTTCTTATTTCTGGAGGAATTACGTCATTAGGGTATTATTTGTCAAATAAACCTAAAAATAATACTAACAATAGTGTAAAAATAGATGAGCAAATTAATCAAAATAACGTTTATAATACTAATTTTGTAAATGAAACACGTCAATATGAACAAAATTTAGCTAAGAGTAATTTTAAAGATGCAAGAAATCCACATAAAACAAATATTGTTCCTAATGAAATGAATCATAATATTCTAAATAATAAAAAACAATACTCTCAACTAAAAGGAGATTACGTAGAAGATATGAATCATAATAATATGGTACCGTTTTTTGGCGGTTCAATTACTCAAAATGTAGATAGTTTTCCATCAGATACTATATTAGAAAAATATAGTGGTCGTGGTGGACATTATCAAAAAAAAAAAGAGGTACAGCCCTTATTTAAACCTTCACGGAATGTCGGAAATGTTTTTGGCAATACTATTAATCGTGAAGAAATGGTAAAAAGACAAAATTTACAGACATCGCAAGCAAAACGTACAAATGAATTACCTTTTGAACAAGTTACGGTTGGTCAAGGTTTAAATCAAGGTTATAGCTCTGCACCGACAGGTGGTTTAAATCAACAAAATACACGCGATTTTATTATGCCTAAAAATATCGACCAGCTTAGAAGTGATAATAATCCACAAATATCATATGAGGGACGTATTATACATGGTAAATCCAAAATTAATAACCGTGATAGTCAACTTAATATAAAAAAAAATAGACCTGAAACTTTTTATTCAAAAAATGAAGATAATTTATTTAGAACAACTGGTGCTCAAATAAAAGATAAAATTCGACCAGGTATTATTGTTAAAGATACTAATCGCAAAGTATCGCAAGCTTATAGTGGCTCTGCTGCTCCAGCTACTGTACAAGTAAAAGCTAATCGTGCGTTAGTTAAAGAAAGTACCCGTGAAAATTTTGAGAATGATTGGAAACGTAATGCGACTGTTACCGAAAAATGGGATAATTATGATTATGGTCAAGGAAGTTTTAGGGCTGGACCCAATGAAAGAGATGTTACATCTACTCGAACACATACAAGTAATGTATCTTCTATTTTTAAAGCATTAATAGCTCCATTAACGGATATTATGAAAGATACTAAAAAAGAAAATGTTATCGGAAATAATCGTATGGCTGGTAATTTTACAGGTCATACTAATCACAGGGTTCACGACCCTGAAGATATTGCTCGTACTACAGTTAAAGAAACAACAGTTGATAATTCTGATATAACTAATGCAAAAGGTGTTTCAAAAAATATTGTTTATGATTCAGAAGATGTAGCACGCGTAACTATTAAAGAAACTAATATTGATGCATATGATCTTGCTAATTTAGTAGGAGGTAATAAACATCACGTATATGACCCTGAAGATATTGCCCGTACAACAGTTAAAGAAACTAATATAGATGGGTATGGAATAAACAACTTTAATGGTCAAAGCAAATATAAAGTTTACGACCCCGAAGATGTTGCACGCACTACAGTTAAAGAAACTAATATAGATGGGTATGGAATAAATAATCTTAATGGTCAAAATAGAGGTACTGTTTATGATTCTGAAGATGTTGCACGCACTACAGTTAAAGAAACTAATATAGATGGGTATGGAATAAATAATCTTAATGGCCAAAATAGAGGTACTGTTTATGATTCTGAAGATGTTGCACGTACTACAGTTAAAGAAACTAATATAGATAATGACTATTTAGGGCATGTACAAAATGGTCAAAATGACGGATATAAAAATGCAAATTATAACGCACCCAATACTATGAAACAAACCACAATTGATAATAATTATACTGCTATTGCTGATAAAGAAGGTGGTAATGGCTATTTAGTTGCTAATCCAGAAGCACCTAATACAAATAAACAATTTACATCTGATAATGACTATACTGGTGTTGCACAGTCAAAAGATTTAGCACAAATGTCATATGACGATGTTATGAATGCTACACTTAATGAAGTAAGAGAGGGTACACTTGTAGGTAGATCGCCTGCTGACCAAGGTCCAAAATTAGCAAATGGCAGTGATAAATATAATATAGATGTAAAAAAAATGGAGTGTGACCGAGTAAATATACGTGGTTCACATCAAACACGAATAGTTAATAATGTTTCAGAACCTAATATTTGTGCTGTTACAAAAGATAAAGATACTGTGTTAAATACTGATTTAGCAGACAGAAATAATCCTTCTATGGTAGATGCTTTTCAACAAAACCCATATACACAATCATTAAATTCCACATATTAGACCATTTTAAATATCATTTACTTTAAAAATTATTTGCATCCAAAGAACCCTCTTCATGAGGAATATGTTTACAACATTTATACTCTTCTTTATCATTTTTTAGTTTATTGTTAATTTCATTAAGATTATCTGCTTTAAGAATATTGTGCTAAGATTTTATTTATTTTATCCATATTACTAGTATATATTTATTTTATATCAAGTTTTATATAAAATACTATATTTTTTTTATGATATATAATTATAAAATGAAATCTTGCAATTCAAATCAATTAAGAAATCCCGCTACTAATCGTTGTGTAAAAAAAACTGGAGCTATTGGTAAATCAGTTTTAAGCGGAAGGAAAAGCCGTAATACTTCACCTAAAAAATCAAGGGCCTCTCCTACCAGAGGAAGGTCAACTGTAAAAAAAGGGTGTCCATTAGTTTCTGCTAACAAATATTGTGGTTTATATATGACTGGTACAGATGGAAACGAATGGTTCTCTTCACGGCATTTTAATGGGGAATGTAAATGGCAATTGTCTAGAAAAAGCAAATC
>Ga0209714_1000899_pt1 | contig 16717 bp, 19 predicted proteins | sample COGITO_mtgs_1104_5_FD_185517 | JGI IMG/M metagenome (GOLD analysis project Ga0209714, IMG submission 185517) | Pelagic marine microbial communities from North Sea - COGITO_mtgs_110414 (SPAdes) (version 2) | ecosystem: Environmental > Aquatic > Marine > Epipelagic ...
AATATTACATACCAATCTAAAATACTTACCTTTGGCACAATCTTTTAACTCAATCTTATTAGCATTAGATAATCTATCTTTTACAAATTGTTTAGCTTTATATCCTTTAGCTTTTTCGCATTTATCTTTGGTTCTAATTTCTGGGGTATCTAGTCCGAACAATCTAACCTTTACGTCTTTACAAAAAAAATTAGTATCGCAATTAAGATCTACCGTTATCGTGTCGCCATCATAATTTTTAATGTATTTAGCATTAAAAGAATTAGCGTAACTTTGACAAGATAGTATTATTAATACTGTAAAGCTAAATATTCTATTCATTTAAAAAATTAATTCATCGTCCATTTTTAAAAGTATCTATTGTAAACTATTCCAAAAGCATCTTTAAACCCCAATTCTTTATTGCGATCAAACCAGTACACACCGTAGTAGTTTTTATCTTTAAATATTCCACCACTCAAACCTTTAATTAATGCTGATGTACTGGTTGTTATACCATTAAATTTATCATAAACATTAACGCTCGCTAATACTATTGACGCAGAAAAATTACCAACTTTTGTGGGAATAGAATTACCTAAGGAACAACTATCAATTAAAGTTTTTCTTTCTACCTTACCACTTAAGAATCTAATTTCTGTAGGCTGTTGAAAAAGTCTATTACTAGCACAACTTATAAAACTATTATCTTCAAATATAGATAAACCTATATGGCCACTTTTGAACTGGTCTTTTAGGCTGCCTAGATGCTCATTCTTATTGATCTGGGTATTGTCTGTGTTGTAGTAAGTTAATGATTTACCAATAAATGGCTTGTATTCTACAGCATACACCTTGGGGCAAATAGCTACTAATATAAGTAAAGCAACGTATATATAAGCAACTATATAGATTAATATAATATTAATTTTCATGGCATTTTCTTTTTAAATATTGCTTTTCGTTTTTAGCTATCTCCGTCAAGTCTTCTAATGTAAATATAGAATCTTTAAATTTTAACAGAACATGATTCGGTATTTTTTGATAGATATTACAATAATGATTTATATCATCACTCCTGACTAAATTAGTCCCCTTTGTATAGCAAGCTGTCAATAAGATCATCAACGTCAGAATAATCATCAACTTCTTTATTAATTTGTTTAGCAATCTCATTATTTGTTTGGTGTTTGATTAGTTTTTCTTCTAGTATCTCACTATTTTCTTTTATTCTTTCAGACTCAGTCTGTTTATTAGCAACTGATTTACCTTTAAAATAAACACTAACTAATGCAATAAAACTTCCGATTGAGCCTAAAAGATATTTAATCATTTTTTAAATGAATTAAATTTTCCAAAATATTCTGTAACACTAACCCCTAACAATCCAGAACCAGCCCAAAAGAATATAGATATTGCATTTGTTATTTTGCTAAAATCTACTGCAGTCTGGTTATGTATTCCAAAAAGAATATTATATCCAAGTAAGATAGCACCTATAAATAAAGATGTAATACCTGTGACTCTTTTTGATGAAGTATGACCGATAACATTTTGAAATAATGTAACGTTATTAGTTATGTTTTCTTTTTTAATTTCTTCTTTTTCCATGTCTTGCGTTAAATTATTAATTTTTAATTATACTACTTTTCTTTATTTAGTAATTCAAGTAACAATTCTTTTAAGTGTTCTTGATTGTTTTTACTATGACTTTTTATTCTTTCTAAAGCACTTCCTAATTCTATATTTTGTTTTTCTATATTGTCTCTATCATGACTTTTTAGTTTTTCTAAAGCACTTTCTAATTCTTTACTTTGACGCTCTTTTTCTTCAGCTTGCTGTTTTTCATTGTATGTTTTTAACTTTTCTATTTCTTTTTTATTCTGGTTTGATTGTTTATTATGTAAGTGAGCAAAAAATAAAATCATAACAACAGAAGGCGTTGCATCATTAGTTATTATAAGTGATGCTAATTTAATTACAACGTCCACAGCATTTTTGTTTTTATATTAATAGATAGATCTTCTAGTAATTTTTTTATTGCTTTGTTATCGCATTTTTTTTCTTTGTTTGTGTTGGTTAGTATGTAAACTATGATTGTTCCTCTGAAATTTTTAATTACAGTAAATCCTAAATTAGTTATTTTTCTATTAGAAGATGATACCATATCTTTTATAGTGTTGCATTTAGGTAAATTATCTGACTCATTAAATACTATTGCTTTTGTATCTTCTGTTGAATTTATAAAATTATAAGTGCAATTATCTATTTCTTTTTTTTCCTGATACGCAATATTACCTTCTTTAACATCATTAATAAAATTATCATCTATGAGTGTAAAAAGTTTTGAGTAAGAATAAGATTTATTAAAGATTCCTTGAACCGGTATGACGGACACATAATAACCTTTGCCGCACTGTTTTAGCACTTTTGATATTTGTTTTTTTTCAAAATCGTAAAAGTTTCTAATATTAGTTCTGTTTGCATCTAAGTAAATAATGCAAGCCAAGACTACGATCAATGGTAGCGTTATACAAGGAAATCTTTTTTTCATATTTCTTATATTTATTTATTAATATATCCGTAGGTCAAACTGTACTTTTTATTTACTAAGCACTTTAAAAGTTCGTTAGGGGTAAACAACTCAATGAGGGGAACCATACCAGCTAAATATAAAGCCATCTGTATAAACTTTGAGCAATAATGTAAAGTGTTCTTTTTGCCAATATAAGTGTAAACCTTTTTTTTAATAAATTTAGGCACGATACCCCACTCTTCAATCTCTGAAAATATAGCTAGTAGTATTGAATAACGACCTAGGCCGACCCACTTTTGTAAGTCCTTGCGAATTACATCATATTGTTTATCTGTAACTTCAATAGTTACCCGGTCTATTCTAGTATCTTTTTTTAACTTCTTATACCAAACGGCAGAGGGTGTTTTGATATTACCCACCACGCCTTTGGATTCAAAAACATGACTACCCATGTCAATAGAGCAATGCTCCGCTGAAATAGTATGACCGTTTACCTTTAACCTATCTCTATAAGTACCATATTGGATAAAGAATCTGGCAAAATATTTAATGGATTTAGAGCTTAATTCTGTTTGATGAAAATTAACGTATATGTTCTTCATTACCACTTAATATCATTAACTTCTTTAATGCTTTTGGCAAAATGTAAAGCTCTTAACTTAGTAGCTACCTTATTATAAGTTACACCTCTTTGTTGTGCGATTAGAGTGGCTAGACCTTTTAACTCCTCAATGTTTACTTTTTTAGGTCTTCCATAAACATCTACCCAGTCATAAGAACGGTGATTTAAAATAATAGCTCCTAAAATATTGGAGTTAGCTTTTTCGCTAGATACAAATTTAGTACCTAAATAATCAATATGCTTATATAGTTCTATTGATTTCAACTTCTCTATTTCTGCTGTTTTAGAGTCTTTAGCATTTTGCAATAATTCTTCTGAAGTAAATTCAGGCTCAGGGGTATTCCCTTCCGCTATCCATTCTTGTATTCTGTTATATTCTGAATTAGAAGGATCTTTAGGTACTGTTATTGAGTTATTAATTAAGTAACTATTTTGTAATTCTTTAACTATTTCTATGTTCATAATTTAATTATTAAAGTTCTGCATCTGCTGTAAAATGCCATGATAATAGTGATCCTGATGGGCTGATTCCTCCTTTAGAAATCGAATAAGCTGAAAATCCTGCATTTGCTGCTCCTGCAGCAATGTCACTTCCAGAAGATTGATTTCTAATTTGACCTAAAGCACCAGACGCGTGACTATAATTTGTTACTGTAGGAGTAGATCTTTTATTAACTTTAAATCTTACATCTGTGTTAAAATCAGATCCTGTAGATCTATCGTTTACATATCCTGAAGCAGTTACTGTTCCTGGAGCAGTAGTTAAATTATAACTCTTCTCATAATACCTCTGGCAAAGCTCAATTTCCGTTTGAATTGTCCTACTTTCAAATGGAGTAGAAACACTCCCAGCTTCAACTTGAACGCCAGTAATCCGAAAATCATTAGATGTCGAATCTGCACTATTGACTTGATTTGAGGTTGCAAAATAATTACCAGTTTGCCAAGTATCGGCAGTAGTTTGATGAGTTGATCCAGCAACTAAAACAAAGGACAACTGTAGTCCGTTTCCCGTAGTATAATCCCAAGTGCCAGCACTAGGACTTGCGGATATAGTTATGGTTTTAAATTCCCACGTATTACTAGAATTAACTGTGTACTCTGAAACATAAGATCTATCCTGTCCGCTATTCCTAACGCTTACACAAAAAATACCTGTCTTAGTTGATCTTACCCAAAAGGATATAATGAAAGTTTTTTGTGCGATTACTTGAAAATTATAACCTTCTATTCTTTGAGCAATAATTGCAATATCCCCAGCCGCAATAGAGGTATCAGCAGTTGTGCAATCTATTTTCATTGATTTATCAATGTATCTCCCTGATTCTAAGGTGGTTGGGGTTTCTGTGTCTTGAGTAATAGTATATGCCATTGATCCAACTTTACTAATAAGCCATCTGTCTAAAGTATAATCACCATTGGTTACTGAGGTAAAAGAAGTTCCTCTTTGTGCGATTTGAAAATCTCCGTTGATTATTACATTTTTATTATAAGAGTCAGGGTCTTCCCAAGAAACATCTGTACCATCACTAACTAAAACCTTATTGGCAGTCCCTATAGGTAAATTAGCCCAATCCGAACTAGAGTTGCCAACCAGTATATCCCCCCTAGCACAAGTTAATGCGGCAATATCAGTTAAGTTAGTATCAAAGGCTTGAGCACCCAACGTGGTTCTAGCAGCAGCAGCGGTAGTATCATCTAATACTGTAGCCATGAAAGAAGAAACTGTAATTGAGTCTGCTGAACCTGCGGAAGCAATCATATTGCCACTAGCATCAAAAGCTAAAAACGTACTGGCCCTGTTAGAAGGTAAAGTAAAAGTACCCCCTTCTGCATCAGAAGCGCTTAGTCTTACACTACGACTTATATCTCTTTCAAGTTGCTGCATTATAGACTGCATACGGGTTAATTCCGTATTTAGTACATTGGATCTAAAAGCTCCGGCCAATGAAAAACCTGTTAATCTGTTAATTGGTATTTCTCTAGATATAGAAACTGCATCTAAATTTGCAAGTCCAGTATTAAAAACAATCTTACCGCCATCCATCGGTAGGTCAGTTTCAGGGACTATACTTGAATTGTCGGATTGTTTAACTACATAGTCTGTAGTTTTAATGTCGTTGACATATACCTTAATGTCCGAAGTATCGAAAATCATAAAGGTAAAAGTGAAATCCGTTTGGCTAGCAGTAGAAATGTACTGGTCTAGTGGAGTCTCATCTGTCAATGCTGGTACTGTACCCATATTTAAATTTCAATTAATTTTTAGGAATCCCTAGATTATTATTAAACTCTTCCTCCATTAAGTCAAGAGTTTGTCTTACTCCGATCATAGTTTGTAAAGGCAGTAACCTTCGTACAGAATGTACTGTAGATTGGTCTGCATTACCGCTAAGAACATCTGAAGCTATTGATAAAATATTAGTAACTTGACCAGAAGTAGGGCCAAGTGCGGAAAAGTTATTATAGTTATGGTATTTGTTTGTAGCATTGGTCCCAAGTATTCTAGACAACCCTACATTCCCTTGAGCAAGTTTCTCTAATTTATTATTGTAATCCATGAACCAACTGGTTACTCCGCTACGATCCACCCCCTCTTGGATTAAGGTAGCAGTATCTGGCATTTCTTCACCCCTAGCCGCTCTCTTATATGCTGCAACTAAAGTACCAAAACCAACCATAGTTATTAAACCTTGAGCTGTTTTACTATCAAAATTTTGGACTATAGGTATGAGTGTCTTTTGCATAGAAGAGAAAGCAAACGACTGGAATTGACCAAATAAAGTCAAGCCATTCCTTGACATCCACAGAGGGGTCGTGCCTGCACCGGGGGTAACAATAGTGCTATCGGCAGCTTTCTTTATAGCACTAGCGTAAAGCTCTCCAAATTCTTTAGCCTTTGCATCCCACTTAGTGATGTTGGGAAAAACTAGATCATCAATTATTTCGCCATGTTTTTTGATTTGAGCGCGGATAGCTTTAGCTGAGTTTAAATCAATGCCACTACTAGCAAGATTAGCTATCTGTTTCTTGGTTGCCGTATTCTTTGCCACAGCGTGCATAGCATCGTGCATACTGCTCTGAATAATTCCAGAAGCCATTTGCTTTAACCCCCCGTTCCAATGCTTAATACCTGTGGTTGTCATTAGTTTCTGGCTAGCAACATCCATGGCTCTTTCAAATTTAGTATGTTTACCAAAATCATCCATAATATCCCCAATGGCATTTACCCTCCCATTATTAATTAAATCAAGACCAACCCCCATACGGTTCATTTCTCTAGCATGGAGCTTTTTATACTTTCTAAATTCAGGAGAATACAGAGATTTTGCTAAAGGTTTTAACCCTTTTGTCAAAAATTTAGTAGCACCATCGGCCATTACTAATTTACCAATATCGGATAAAGAAGAGATGAGTACATCCCCCAACATATTAACTACGTTATACTGTTTAATCTGTCTTTGAGTTCTATAAGCCCAGCTATCAGGATTAATACTATACCCATAGGTTCCCATTAACCTATCCCTAAGAGCTAGAATATCTACTAAGTCTTTTTCTTCTCGTGCTTTTAGTTTCTTTAAAGCTTTAGGATCGTCTAAGACTTTAGCTTTTAGCTCTTTATATTCAGCTTTAATATCTTTAAGTAGCGACGATTTGCTATTAGCCATATCATCATCTAAAAATTCTGCTCCAAATTTCTTAGCCATTCGGGTACGAGAGGACATTAACTTAGAATATTTAGTTATTACTTGGTCAACATCCATTTCTAAAAATTCTTCTAAATCTGCGTTGTCTAGTAGTATCTTTCTACTTTTGGTAAAGCTAGGCTTAGAGGACAGCCCTATGCCATCATGTAAAACGCTACTAGAAGATCCCATGACATTATCATAAACATCTAGGGCTAACCCTTTAAAATAACTGTCGTCTTTATATTCCGCTGCATCTTCATAGATCCTAGCTTTATCCCCACTTTTAGCTTTAGCGTATTCGCCCTTAAAATAATCAGCAATTTTTTTCTGAAATTTCGCAGGGTTCGCCGAAATAGCCGCTTTGTTGTACCCTCTTGGAAAATAAGTATCTAAGGTTTTAGTAACTGATTCGCCATCACCAAAGAAACCTTTAATCTTTAGACCTTCTTTACCATAATGTTTTAAGATGTCTCTAACTTTAGCTCCGGCTGCGGCTACTTCGGGTATGTCTGATTTGCCTTTCCTATTTAATGCTTTAGAAATTTCAATATTGAACTCTGCCCTAGATAACCGGGTACTATCCTTACCTAAACGCCTTTTATATTTTACAAATTGATCTTGGTTGTTTAATATAACACCAGCTAAACGGCCTTCATCAAGGCCCCTTTCAACTTCTACCGATTTTCCTGTGGGGATCCCTTTAAGGTTTTTGTTTAACTTAGGTACAAATTCTGCTAATTCAGGCATAGCAATCCTAGCTACTACTGATGGGCTAGTAATTAGTCTTAGACTGGGATCTTGAAACATTACGGGCTTAAATACGGCACCCCTATACAAAGTGTTTTCTTTGAGTAATTCATCTCTAGTTTTTGTAGGAGCTGCTGCCGCACCTAGAGAAACACCTGGGGTTTCTTTAATCCCTGCATCCGCTTTTACATGCTCAGTAATATCTAATTCATCTTCTAATTGTTTTTTAAAGTCTCCATATTTATTTGACTTATTTAATAGTGCATAGCTACCAGCCCCTAATACACCAGATAATACAGTTCCTATAGATATATTTGCCGCTGATTCTACTAGAGTTCTAGTTTCTTGCTGAGTATGTAAAGCGGCTTCTTGAAGTGAAATAGAACCTGCACCCACCATTGCTACTCTAGCACCTTGGGAAAAAACACTAATTGCTTTTCCGGCCTTAGCTCCTTGGTACAGCAAACCCCCAATGGGTAAAAAATTAATAGGGTCAAGAAAACCTGCGGCACCATTAGCAACTATACCTTTCCAACCAGCATTGGCATTGTATTCTCTATCAGAACCTTCTTGGTCTATCTGCTCTTTAATAGCATCAAAATGTTCTTGATTTTCTGCATGAGCAAAAACCCTAGAAGTAGATTTATCCAACTGATAGCTTTCAGGCAAAGACTTAAAAGCCTCGTCAAAGTTGAAGTCTTCATCCCTAATCCAATTACCCTTTGATTTGGTTGTAGCAAAAGCTCCTAAAATATTTTCGTAACGAAAAGCTCTTTGCATAGCACCGCCCAGAGTAGTTTCTATTTCCGGAACATTAGTATCGGGCTGTTGTGTTAAGTCGGGCAACACTATTCCTGTTTCTTCTGGTATAAAAGGCATATTATCTTTCGTTCAAGTTTTTTAAATTAAAGGCCCCCTTTCCGGGCAGGTCCTCTAATAGCTCTGTAGTCCGTATTATCTTTGAGATTAGCCGCAGCAGTTTTTGTTTTATAACCTATGTAGTCAGGTTTCCACAAATTATCTTTCCCTTCAAAGATCACCGGATCTAGCACTCCCTCTTTATTAAAGGCTATGATCCGGTACCTAGGGTACTTACCTGCTTCCCTAGCGGTTATCCTAGGATCCCATTGGATAAACACGTCATCTGGGTCTATATCTTTAAAAGCTTCTATCTGCTTAATATCGCCCATTAGTTCGGCCTTAATCACTTTAGCTGGCATCCCCGGGTACTGGTCTTCAATAGGGTATTTAGTTAATTGTCTGGATTTAGAATTTACACCAGTAACTCCCCAATTCCTTTTTATAGCTTTTTGAGCTTGCTCACGAGCTAGGTCGGCGTTACCATTGGTGTTTAAAAACCAAGTCTCATATAAATCTTTATACTCTTTTACGGCATGAGATTCTACTCCTAATTGGGAGTCCCCAGAGGAGGGGTTAAAGGTAAACACTCCTTCTCCAAAAACATCCTTAACTTGATCAATAACTTTTCGAGAGTTTATAGTAACTCCGGTTCCTTTACCTCCGACTAACTCTTTAAAATCTGCTTTTAAGATTTCTAACCTTCCAGCATTAATCCCTTCAGTAATATTTTGAACTTTCTCAACAGCCTGCTCATTAGGAGTTCCAGCTTTAATTATCTCATTAATCATAACGGCTTGAGTAATATCTTTATCGTTAAAGTCATCTAAAGCACGTGGTGTAGTATCTTGGATTCTACCAATTAAATCTGCGTAGTAAATTTTCTTTTCTACATTATCTCCTCTAAAAACTCCTCGCATTTCGCCTTGTAAAGTTTTTGGCACAACGCGCATCTTAGCTATAAAGTTAGTTATGATTTGTTTTTTAGCAGCCGGATCGTCAGTAGCATCTATCTTTTCTGACAGGACTTTGGTGTACGTAAGATCAACAGCTTTTTTATCCTCTGGGCTTTCAGGATCTATAAAAGCTTCCCCTCTAAGAGCTTTAGCCACCTTAACTAAAGACTTCCCCTCTTTAACAGTTTCGGCTTTATTAGCATCAAGTGTCTTAAATAATTGAACTTTTTTAGCTGGGGTTATAGTTCCTTCTTGTTCAGCTCTTATGACATCCTCATAGGTTTTATCATCTCTGTTCACCCCGATCTCTAAATCAGAAGCTTCTCGTGATTGACTTAACTCTATATCTGCTGTTTTAACGGCTAAGGCTTTATCTTCTACAGATGTCGTAGTTGAATCATAAGCATTTAATTTAGCTACTATATCGGCCTTATCATCCACAGAAATACCATTAGGTAAAGTTTTAGTTTTTTGTAAAGTTAAAATAGCGTTAGCCCTCTGGTCTGCATTCATATTCTCCATCTGGGATTTATACCCAATAACGATAAGCTCTTTTTGAAAATCTTTTTGTTCTAGGAGAGCTTCCTCCGGAGTTAAGAACCCTTGGGATACTCTTGAATTTAAAATAGCACTAAACTTAGCTATTTTTTCTTGAAAATGTAAGGTTTCTATTTCAGTATTTGGAGAAGGATTTTGGTAAATATCATTTTTAATTATCTCTTGGCTTGATTCTAAAGAAGCCCCAGAGTCTTTTTTAGTTTTCTTGAAAAAAGCATCTTGAGATCTTGTGGTCAAAACCGCAGCTCGCTTATCATAACTTTGAGAGTAATGAGGCTTAATCTCTTCTGACATACTCGCCATCTTTCCAGCCTTGTACTCTCTCAATTTTACAGCTAATTCTTCGGGATTATTACCAGTTAAAGTATTCTCATTATAGATCCTATTAGTTTCAATAATATCACTAGATTCTATACTGGCTAGATACGCATCTTTCTCTGCATTCTTAGCAACTTCAGAAGCCATTTTTACTTTGGCGGTTGCATTAAAAATACCTACTCCTAAATCAGCAATAGCGTTCATTTGCTCCATGTAATTCTCACCTGCGGTAAATCTTATCGGTGCAGCTTGGGGAACTGATTTTGCCCTAGCTGGCCCCTCATTAAACCTAGCGACTCCTTGAGCCGGCTGGTTAAGTGGACTGTTTCTAGTGCTTTGAGTTATTCTGTTTCTAGCCATATTAATTATTTTTATTTCCCAGTAAAATAGTTAGTCCCAATACTGAGTATTGAAGTCGCCCCTCGTACGGTATTTGTTCTCCTACTAATTTTAGCTGCACTTCGGGAAATAGCAGCTTGATTGTGTAAACTATTAATACTGCTTTTAAACCCGACTTGTCTAGTATCCTCAAAAAGCTGGTTTAACCTTGTAGCATCGGCGGCTCTACCAGCATCGACGGTTTGAATATTAGTAAAACTTCCGGATGTAGAAGCTAACCCAGTAGCCCCAAACACCGCATTTTGAGCAGACAATATTCGCTGTAAAGTTCGTTGCCTGTCTAACTCTTCTACCTCGCCTTGAGTTTTTTCAGCTTGAGCCTGAAGGGCTAACTGCTTACCTTGTGCATCTGCTTGTTGACCTTGAATAGTGGCCATACGCTTACCGGTCATATTCTGCTGTCTAACAGTATATGCTGTACCTGCGGTAGCTACACTTGCTCCTATTAAAAATAATGCTGCTGCACTTATTCCCATTTTAATCTTATAAATTGTTTTAGGTTTGCCCCACTTTCAACATACCCTAATTTTCCTAACCTCTTAGCTAAAGACGGACTGTTTACGGTAGTCATTACTAACCGCTTTCCTTCTTTTAAAGCTCGCTGGCTTAAACATTCTATTAAAAAATCTAACCCCTCATCTACATCCTTCCTTGGTGCATAAGGGTTTGCAACGATAAAACCTAAAAAAGCTACTAAACTATTAGTAACGTATAACCACCCAGCACAAAGATTTAAACCATCTTTCTCGATTACAAAACCAATGTCAGGAAATACTTGGGGATCTACACGATCCTTCCATCGCCAAAACTCCCACCATTTAGTAAACTCTTTAAAATCTTCTTCGCCTTTATAGTCTCTTAGTTTCATTTTACAGTTACAGTTAAAGCTAATAATTCTAATTCTAATGGATAATCTTGTGTAATTTCTAAAGCTACATCTCTTTCAACACCTGATATAAATACTTTTTTCCATCCAGTAAAAGTTTGAACTGGGGTGTCTAAAACATTTGATCCAAAAAAAGTAAATGCTGGGACATACCTAGTATCTCCATATTTTATAACAATGTTACGTGTATTAATCAAGCGGCAATTAGCTGATACTAACCTTTTCCAATCACCGGTTAATTGCTGATTATTTAAAATAGCTTCTATCGGTAGCGTTTTAATTCTTGCAGTAAACATAATCCCTGCTTCTAATTCGGAAACATCTAAGGAGCTAGTAATCGCACCACTAGATACTGTTGCATTTTCTAAAATAAAATTATCCCCACGTACACGTACCTCTTGGGCTTCTAAATGACCTAACCCTGACCAAGCGGTAGTAGGAGATCCATTTGTTTGAATTACAGAAGCATCTAAAAAATGTAATTTATTAAATTTTTCTATATACCTTACTACACTCCCATTTATTGTACGCTTAACTGTAGCATATACTTCTTGCCCTAAGACAGTAACTTCCTCATAAAAACCGTCAGTTGACCACAACGTCCATGCTAGAAGTTCCTGGTCCCTAGCTATATTTAATACTGCCATAGTGCCGTCCGCATTAACTAAGTATAGATAATCGGCTGGGCTATCTGAAGTAGATTGTCTAACAGCGGAGCTAACAGGATCATTTATTAAATGAGAAGATAGTAATGAGATATTTTTAGCCCCGTAGTTTTGCTCTAAGTCATTGTAAATAAATTCACGAACAACTTTACCTGCATTTTCAATAAATATTGTAGCTCCACCTACAGGAACAGGAAGTAAATTACTAGAACCGTGGGCGGTAGATTTAACAATAAGAATCTTAGCCGGAGTTATTGGATTACCTACTTCAGTTGGGATATAAAACTCTCCCCCTGTAGTGTAAATCTGTAGATTTCTACCAGAAACTAAATTTCTAATAGCATTAACTCGGTTATCATCTATAGTAACATCAATGGCCTCATCATCATTACCCCGATCTACGTTAAAATCAAAAAATTTACTTACTTGAGAACCCCACAAAGTTTGAGGTCTTTGACCAGAGTTAGCCACCCATAATCTATTTTGGTGAAAAGTTCCTGTTGAAGGCCACCCTCTTGAAGCTGACCATACGGGTTCATAACCAATTTCATATTCCCATTGACCAATTTCTATGTGGCTACTCGATCCTGCTTCGGGAAAAGATACCTCAACCTGACCAGTTACTATCCTGCTACTAGTGTATCCAGTGATTCTTAGAATACCCCCAGCTTTACCGTATATATACTGACCAACACTTCCAGAAGTAAAAGTGGTACCCCCACTTGCTGTGGCAGTTACATCTCTTCCAGAAACTGCGCTAAGAGTTAAAGTATATCCTGGCTCTACAGTTGAAACACCAGAGAAAGCAAACCACGGGATATTATCATAAGTAACGGCAACTGCTGTCCAAGCCGTATGACTAGACCTAGTTATTTTAATTGTTTGAACATCTTTATGAAAAAGTAATAGTGTATCCGCAGATTGTACAAATTTCATCTCTTGAACTTGAGATGCGGTTAGCGCACTAATTGGAGAAGAAGTTATAGTTGCTTGTAAAACATCATTTTTATAAACCTTAAACTCTCCTGCGGTAAACACTATTAAGTAAGTTTGGATAGTGTTAAATTGAAATTCTATAGATTGGGAAGCCGCATTAGAAGTAGTGCTGTCAATGTACTCTGATCCAGGTCTTCGAGAAATATGCCCTTGAGGATTAGCAACTACGTTACGTAAAAGAGAAGCACCTTTATAGTAAAGTTCTTTATCTATCCGACCTAAAAGTACCGGGTCTAATTCACCTGCGGTAAAACCTACCTGTACTGTTTTTAATGTAGTTTTTTTTACCATTAATATCTAACATTAGTCAAGTTAAAAGCACCATTGGGTATAATACTTGCGGTATTATTTTGAGAGTCAACATTTCTAGCTTTAACCATTTGACTCTTAGCTAATGTTGCATAATTTCTAGACTTATCTACATCTTCTAATAAAGAAGTAGATAGCATTACCGCCATTTCTAGAATTATTAATTTTTCAAAATAAGCTGGAAAAAATCTCTCATCTACATTATACTGAATACTGGCATATACCGGAGTCAAATCAGTGTAAACTTTATTTTCAAATAGTTGATGTTTGCTTGTAGGATTGCTTTTCCCTATTAATCTAAGGAAATCGGCAGGTAAAGAATAAGCATTCGAAAATCCAAATAACGGGGTTGAGGCTAAACGGTTTAATTCTTCTTGTCTTATTGAAAATCTCCATGTATGAGATTGCAAAAGGTCTGCTTTGATAGTTGGGTATAAAGATGCACAAATCCTAGCCTCTCTAGTTTCATCTTCAAAAGAGGTAATTTCTTCTGCGCCTGCTAATTGTAAAGCCGCAGCACAAATTTTTATATCAGTAATTGTGACAGCCATAATCCTTATTATATTTTAAGCATATCGGCCAACCGAAATTGACCGACATACCAATTAAAAACTCTAGTCAGAGTCAGTAGCAGTTATAACTAAGCCATCTGAAAGATCAACAGCAGAGCTAGAAACAGCATTAACTATATTAATTGTGTGAACCGCAGTTCCACCAGTAGAAGACACAATAGTAATCATGTCGTTTACTGTTAATACATCATTTGCTAAAAGCATATAATTAGCTGTATTAATGTCTGCAAGAGTATCCGCAGAAACGTACAACCAAGTTTTTGGTGCGCTTGGCACCCCATGTTGGGATGTCAAGATTAATTTATTTTTATTAAAAGCCATGATATTTTATATTTAAATGTTAATTAATTATGCTTCGTAAGTATCCACAAAAGAAATACCTAACTCGTCAATTACTTTAGATCCGGCAGAGAAAAAAGCAGTAACTAAATGAGCGCCATAATCTTGGTGATACTCAATCTGTACGTCAATCTCCATCCCCATAACTAAACCGATAGAAGATTTATGGAAAAAGAAGTTATTACGTATATTAGAAGCTAAAGCTAAACCATTTTCTTCACCTAAGTTACCAAACTTCTTAAAGTCAAAACCGTAATAACCTGCGATTTTACCGTCTTTAAGAACTCTGTTACTATTGTAATCCGAAGAAGCTACAGTAGTTTCTTGAGTTAAAGCGTTATGAGAGTTAGTGTGAATAACACCTATACGATCAGTATCTGGAACACTATTAATGTCCAATTGACCGGCTGCTTTTGCTAGTTTAGCAACATTCAAGTTTGTGTTAGAACCCCCAACGGCAACCCCTACAGTATTAGTGTAAGAACCGTCAAGAAGTTCCAAAGCATCAATAACTATTTGATCGACTTTACGACCAGCAGCTAAAGCAACAGCTTTTGCACTTTCTTGTTTAGCATCAAAATTAACTTCGCCTTGTAAGAAAATATCACTCCATTGAGCTACAGAATATTTAGTAGTTTCAATTACAACAGAACTTGCTGCTTGGTTAGTAGCAACTACCGGAGTACCAATGGTCCTTTCGGATGCACCTAATATTCCTAAGATTGGAAATTGAGTCTTGTTACCTGCAATACGTCTGTATCTAGTACAAGGAGCTAGAGAGTTTCCTTCGGCCTGGTATGCGTTATGCACTTCCTTTTCAAATTCTTTGACTTCTAGATTGTCTAAAATGTTATTTGTCATGATTATATAAATTTATATTATTACTACTATTAAAACTATTATCTTGAGTCGATAAGGGTTATCCTGTAGGGGGCCTCAATCTTGCGCTAAGTAAGGTTTTACGCCAATACCACACAAAAACAGAGGCTAATATATTTCTATAAAAGGTAGGTCTGAATTCTGCTTTAGATTTCAAGACTATATATTGAAATCTAAAGAGTCAATTATTTTTTAGACTTTTTTTCGTTTTCCTCAGCTATAATAGCATTCCGCATTAACCTAGAATATTCTTTTTGCTCACTCACATTAAACCCAATAGAAGCAGATCTAGCGGTTTTAAAGTCTGAAGCAGTTTTAAACAATTCAGTTGAACTTACAGATGTGCTTCCACCCTCACTTAATCCCGGAGTTGGTAATTCCCCACCAATAAGGTGCCTATACAAAAAATCCACCCCGGCTGACGTATCAGAAAGAGCTTGCATAATTTGCTGATCAGCTAGAGGTAATCCATTAGTAAAATCTTGCAATTTAGTAACTATAGTATCTCCCTCGGAACCTAAACTTTCTTTTATCTGCTCAGGTGTTTCTGATAAAGAAGCCATGCTTTGTAAGTGAGCCTGGACTAATCTATTTGCTTGGTCATTAGTAAGGTTAAGTTCTTTAAAAACTGGAAGCATAGCTTTCATATCCGGATCATCAGCTTTGATCTCAACATCTTCTAAACCTTCAATCTCTTTAAAGTTAAACTCATATTCTTCTGGGGCTGTAGGTACTGCTCCTTCTAAAGTTTTTACTTTATCATTTAACTCCCTACTATATTTGGTGCTTTCACGATAACCTTTTTCTAAATCTTCAACAGATTTATATTTACCTGCTAGTAAAGTTTCAGGTGTTGTCTTATTAGTTTCTCCCTCAGATGAATTATCTTCTGGGGCAGTTGAAACATCAACAGATGTATCAGCTGGTTGGCCTTCGTTATTATTTTCTGGATCCATAGGTATCTACTTTTTTAATAATTAATAAAATTTTACGGTATAGATTATTCTCACCTTCTCTCAAAGCCATGCCAATAGCGGTATTAACACCATCTGCATACATTGATTGAAAACTCGGTTTGTCTATAGTCATTCGGCGTAAAGCTTCAAGAGCTTTTACACCAGCTCCCCCTTTAAAAGTTTTTGCAATAACAATTTCGTCATCACTAAGCTTAGTTGGTTGAATTTGGTTTGTCTCAATTTCTTCAAGACCTTTCCACCCTTCTGTCATATTATTTTGTTTTAATTGATTTTCTTGGCGTTTTTCTTCTGCGAATAGGTAATTTCATAACTTCTTTAAAACCGCACCAAATACATTCTCTAGGTTTAGGTGCGTGCCTAACGTATGTATGAAACTTTTTACACCTATTTTTTTTCACAGTATCCTATTGTTGAGGTTGTTGGGGTTGAGCT
>Ga0209714_1000905_pt1 | contig 16676 bp, 13 predicted proteins | sample COGITO_mtgs_1104_5_FD_185517 | JGI IMG/M metagenome (GOLD analysis project Ga0209714, IMG submission 185517) | Pelagic marine microbial communities from North Sea - COGITO_mtgs_110414 (SPAdes) (version 2) | ecosystem: Environmental > Aquatic > Marine > Epipelagic ...
TTTTACACTAAACGTTATGTACAATAACCAATACCACATATTTTCATAACTTTAAACACAAGTATTTAAGAGCTAAGAAATGATTAGAATTGATTCCAAAATAAGAATTACATCATCCATTCTGGGGGCTTTATGCTTAATACTTTTGTCATGTGGTGATGGCAGCAATTCAATCGAAAAGGAAACAAAAACAATTCTTAGTGCATCAGAATTATATTCGCTCAATGTAGATGCAACATGCACTATTTTAACCAATAACGCTCAAGGTTCTGGTTTCTTCGTTTCCAAGGATATTGTTGTGACTAATTACCATGTGATTGAAGGAGCTTCAAACGCCAAAATTGTTCTTAACAATGAACCTGACAACTATGATGTGGTCGGATATCTAGCTGTAGATAAACTGAATGATCTAATTTTACTTAAAGTTGACTACAAGAATTCAAAAACCATTGACATCGAAGATGAAACTCCTAGTCCGGGAGATAAGGTATATTCGATAGGGACACCAGTTGGTATGTCAAAAACTATTTCGGACGGAATCGTAAGTAGCAAACGTAATTTTGAAGGCAGAACTCTACTCCAAATTACAGTGCCTATTTCACATGGTAGTAGCGGAGGTCCAGTCCTGAACGAATATGGAGATTTAGTTGGCGTCGCCGTTGGAAGCATAGAAGAAGGTAATAATATCAATTTTTGCATTCCATCGATGTACGTAAAAAACTTATTGGCTTTCAAGGAATCTTTTGCAACTAGTTTATCAAGCCTGAACGGGGATGGAAAACAAGTCAAATCCTCGACTAAAAATGAATCTACCGCAAACGCAACGCCTGGTGATGAAAACTCTCAACAGAATTCATCCAACGCATCGACTTCTTCAACAAAAAGATTTAAAAACCCTTACACTTCGGCTTCTAACACGGCAAAACAAAAAATACATGATTGGTTTTACAACAATAAAGAATATAAATTTCTGCACAAGGACAAAATAGACTACAGCACAGTTAAAGTTTTTGAATTTGAACACCCGTTCAAAAGAAAGAAAATGAGCGGTGAGTTTGAAAATTACTGTATTGCATATGTTCTCGCTTACAAATATATAGATAGTGATGGCAAAAATCGATATTGTGAATTTGCATTTGACAACAATTATAAAAAAGTGGCGTCCTGGACAGGGATGTTTAGTTGGATGTCAGGTAGCACCTCTAAAATGAAGGAAAATAAGCGATGTTATTAAATATGCGCTTTACCGAAACCAATCGTTGTTTGGCTGAGATCCAGTAATTAATCTTGATAATTAAATAATTAGCATGAATTTCAATCAAGTTTTAGTTTTAAAGTTAGGTAATAATTAATACATGAGATGTACATAACAGCACCTAAGCCACATTAAAACGATGGCTTAGCCGCAAAACGTTATAGGTAACCAAAATGAAGTATTCAATACAAAAAATAGTTTCTATTTTTTTAATTGCCAATCTAGTTTTGATTGGATGCAAAGAAAAAACTGTCACACCAATTGAATTAGCAAATCAATTTGTTGAAGAATATGAACAATATACTTCTGCCTCCTATGATATAGATTATCAAATAAAATATTTTAATCAAATAGAAGACACAACAAAAATAAAAGCAAAAGTTGATTTAATTCGGGAAACCAATGATTCTGTTTTTGGAGGATATATTTGGATAACAGCAGACTCCGTATCAACATACTATAATACTGAAGCATTATACTCAATAAATCACACTAAAAATAAAATTATTAAATATCCAAAGAAGAAGACATCTCCATTAACAGGCACTATTCTTAGTGACACATATAATACTTATTTTTTAAAACCTGAAAGACTACTAAGAGGTGTTACCGATTCTGCGGTTACAGTGACAATATCAGAGGAAAGGATTTCCAGTCGAGATACTTGGAAAGTCAACTATGATATTGAAGGTAATAAAGATGTTACAGATTTATGGAAAAACATCTGGATAGACAAAGAAAACTTTGTTGTGATAAAAATAAACTATCACGCAGAATCACAGGGAGAACATCAATACAACCAATGGGATTTATTCAATGTATCATTTGATTCAATTACAGTTGATTATTTAGAAAACAGACTGAAAAGGTTTTTAGAAGAATATGAAGTTGAAGAATATAAAGAGGAACCCAAAAAAGGATTACCGAATGGAACAAGGATGCCAAACTTGGAAGGCATCATCTATTCTGATAAATCCAGTGCTAAAATGGATGATTTTCTCGACAAGCTTACTTTATATGATTTTTGGTATATGGATTGTCCGCCCTGTATTAAAGCGATTCCCCTCTTAAATGAATTGCATATGAAATATGGTGATAAAGGGTTAAAGGTTGTCGGTGTAAACCCTTTCAATTACAATGAAAAAGACTTAAATCGAATGCCTGGTTTCTTGACGCGAAACAACATTGAATATCCAATTTTATTTGTGGATCGTGATTCTATTGGACTATTTCAGATTCCTGCATATCCTACTTTCTATTTAGTAGATCATGAAGGCAATATTTTGTATAGTGAAATCGGATTCAATGAAGACAAAGCAAAGTCTTTAGATTCTCAATTGGAAGATTATTTAATAAAATAAGGTATACCTATAACATTGTGTATAATGCATAGCTTCCTATCGTCAGCTGCGACATCATACACGAAACCGTTATATGCAATTGAAATATGGCCGAACTAGCCTCATAGCAAAACAAAATAATAATAATAATAATAATAATAATATGAAACTAATTTTCCTTTATTTTCAACCCCAAAGATTTGAAAAGAAGCATGGAGCTTTATAATTTCTCAGATGATAGTAATGTTTCCACTGTTTTTGAAAAGCTAGCACAGAAGGCTATTTTAGTTCATTTGAATAATGTTTATGCATTAGTATCATTGGCGTCTGATTCAGGTATCAATTCTCTGGATGAGGTCAAACTAAGAAAACGAGGTAAATGCTACGGTTCAATGGTTTCTCAAATAAGTCAATTTATCAGAGAATCAACACTAGATGCAACGACAAAACATTCATTGACTTTATTAGGTGAGTCTGGGGTGTTGGAAAATTCATTTCTAAGACTCCCATGGAATGAAACTTTGCAAGATGGTCTTATAATGAATCGAACGCATCAGGGGCTGATACTAAGTGAGCCAATTCGGTCATTTTGTAGCTGCCTAGAATCAATATTACAAGAAAAGTCTTCTGATGTTCTCTTACCTCGCCTGATTTGCTCTAGTGCGAATATTAGCGGAGATGAGAATGGTTCGATTACTAGCAGAAATGAGGCCATTGAATTTGGGATTTTTCGAAAGATCGAATTATTTGTTGAATTCAATTTCGATCAGGAATCTACTGTAAAGGGTTCATTTCCAATTTTTTCATTTAACGACATGACATTTGAAGTTGAGCGTGATGGGCCGAACAGAGAGATTATCGAAGAAAAGTTAATCGATGCAGGCCTAAGAAAGCTTGGTTAATTCTTTTATGATTGAACTTAAATAATCCGTTTCCGTAATATTCAAAATAAAATTTTCATGAATAAGAGTTTCATCTTTACTCCAAAATCTAGAGCAGCAGGATTCAAATTTTAAACTCATTTCCTTGTCGGTCATTGGAGTTTTCCAATGTCCTGGCCAGTTGTCAGAAATTACTTTTTCTCCAGACTCTGTCTCTATTATAATGTGCATTTGACCAAAATCCCTTGGTATCTCTGGACATAAATTCAATTTAATCCTACTTAAATAATCTCGAATTATCGGGGAATGGAGCTTTTCTTCAGTAAAACTTTCTGAATTCAAATTTCCATCTACAAGTGCAATAGCAATATTGTATTGAAAACTGAATCTGGCATCATTAGAATCCACAGGATTCGGTCTGTTACAATAATTAAATACAGGAACTGATACCTTTATTTCTCCATTAGAATGATTGCCCTTGTTTAATTTCAGTGCTCCGTTGATCGCGATCTGCATAGCTGTATGAGAAGGCCATTTTTTAAATGCAAATCCTGGGTTCTGAAAGCATGACAATTGTTCCATTCCGGATAATAAAGAATGGTAGTTGAAACTTGGCCCACCAAAAACCTCTGCCCAACCACTACCTGTTTCAATAATACATTTTGATGATGTCAACCCGTGAGCTGTTAGAAGTGCGGCCTCGAGTCCTGATCTTGCCGCATTTCCACAATGTGTAGCTTTGGTCATGGTTCCAATGTTTCCAGATATTCCAGAAGATCGACTAGCAGCATATCCAATTGCCATTGTACATTGTTCTTCTGATAAACCTAAGGCAATAGACGATGCCAATGCACTTCCTAAAGTACCAACTGTACCTGGAGGATGGAACCCTTTTTTTTCGAAGGGGAAATGACTCTTATTATCAGCAGCTTCAGTATCAGATATTTTTGTGGCAATCCGTAATCCTGCCTCGAATTGAATCCCAGCTATAAATGCTTTTAAGAAGGTGTTTCCGTCAAGATCTTCCTTTTGAGCTATAGCTAATAATGGAGCCAACACAGGTGAGACAGCGTGGGTTGGTGGAAGGAACATAGGTTCATAGTCCATTGAATGGATAGCACATCCATAAACAAAAGCTGTGTCAGGGAGGTTACATTTTAGTTTGTGTCCTATTATCTTAACTCCATTCTCAGGTTGACTTCCTTCAAAATATGAAGTAATAATTTTTACTGTTGGATGGTCGATTCCCGCAAGAAGTACACCTATACCATCACGGATAAGGTTTTTCGTAATTCTGGAAGTACCTCCGTCTAGTTCTTTGACATTAATTTTGTAAGCAAGATTAACAAGCTCTTTTGTTCTTTGATGAGGAGCCTCGGTTTTTTCTAAATTTTTATCAAATACGTTAGGGTTATGTCGCATGAAATAATTGATTTATGTAAGTAATGAGAACAGTGAATTTTATTTCATGCAAAGTAGTGAAAAATAGAACTTTAATAACGTAATATCTGTATAAAGTGAAAAATAAATCTACGAAAAAGGAGTGCAAAGAATTTGGACAAGTCATCTCTGATAAGGACTATTTAATGGAAAAAATCAACTCAGTTTATTTGCCGACCTAATATCTCCTCCATACAAAATATCAACTGAATGAATCAGTATGAGTGCACACATAACATCGGCTATACTCCATTGCTTTAAATCTCGCTTCGAATGATAAATCATTCAAACTCGCAAGTACTTACTCCGAAATATATTTTATCTTTAGTCAACGCAACGGCGCATAGCCTAATCGTTACAAACAATTACTCGAAATCTGAATTGAATTATCCGGAGTTTTTACTCGACTGCTGAATTTCACTCAAACGGTATTGAAAAACTTTGCGGATTTACAAAACGCAATCTTTATGCAGAATCAACTCGGAATCCAGCAATCTAAGTGGGATAGTAAAAAACGTACTGACTCGAATGTCTCGTTACAGTTTGTAACAACGTGAATAAAAAATGTATAAATTAGTGCCAGATCGATAAGAAAGCATACTTAATTTTAAAAATTACTACTAAAATAATGTCAAAACATTTAAAGCTTCATTAACTTTGTAATTGTGAAAAAAAAAGTAATAATTATCGGTTCTGGTATTGGTGGTTTAGGGTCTGCTGCTTTGTTAGCTAAATCTGGATATCATGTTACTGTTATTGAGAAAAACATAAATCTTGGTGGTCGTGCTAATATTTTTGAAGCCGAAGGTTATACTTTTGACATGGGACCATCTTGGTATCTCATGCCAGATGTTTTTGAACATTATTTTAATTTATTAGATGAAGACATTACCGAGCATTTAGACTTGGTAAAACTCTCACCCTCTTATCGTGTATTTTTTTCTGGTGATAAAGAATTACCTGTGGTTGATATTCACTCTGACTTAGAAAAAGACTTACCACTTTTTGAAAAGTTAGAACCTGGGATTACGCCAAAAATCAAAAAATACCTCAAACGTTCTGGTGAGCAATACGAAATGGCTAAGGAGACGTTTATGTATCGAAATCTTGGGTTTTCATTAGATTTTTTAAAATGGGATGTCATTAAAAAAGGGATTGAGCTTAATCCGTTTCAAACCATGCAATCCTATTTAAATAAATGGTTTAAAAGTGAGCGTGTTAAAAAAATATTAGAATATACATTGGTCTTTTTAGGTTCTGACCCTGCAAAAACACCTGCTATGTATAATATTATGAATGCTATAGATTTTAATATGGGTGTGTATTACCCTAAAGGCGGTATCTATGAGATTGTAAGAGCATTAGTGGCGATTAATAAAAAGCATGGCGTGACATTTATAACCAATAGCCCTGTGTCAAAAATCATAGTAAAAAATAAAAAAGCCACTGGTGTACAACTTGAGAATGGCACAACTTTAGAAGCAGACTTAATCATCTCAAATGCCGATTTATGGTTTACAGAAACTCATTTATTGGAAAAACGTTATCAAACTTATCCTGAACGCTACTGGGAAAAGGCGGTGTTGAGTCCAAGCGCTTTTATTATGTATCTTGGTTTAGATAGAGAATTAGATATTTTAAGTCATCATAATTTACGTTTTGGTGGTGATTGGAAACAAAATTTCAAAGAGTTGTTTGATACGCCTCAGCTTCCAGAAGATCCTAGTTATTACATTTGTAAGCCTACAGAAACTGATCCTGACTTATCGCCTCAAGGAACTGATAATTTATTTGTTCTCGTACCAATTCCTCCGGGATTAACACTTTCCGAAGAAGATATGAAAAGCTACCGACAAAAGATTTTAAATCTCATGAAAACCGATTTAAAACTTCCAGCAATAGAGGATTATATTGTTTATGAACGGTCTTACTGGAGCGACGACTTCCAAAATGATTATAATGCATACAAAGGCACCGCTTTAGGATTGGCACATACGCTTAAGCAAACACTAAACCGACCATTAAACTATAGTAAAAAAGTAAAAAATCTCTATTATGTTGGTGCTGGAACTAGTCCAGGAATTGGTATGCCTATTTGTTTAATTTCAGCAGAACTCGTCTATAAAAGAATTAAAAAAATTAAAAAATCAAAACCTTTAAAATCTTTATAATCTAAATTATAGGATTTCTTTAAAAAATAAATAGAAGAATAAAACAGCTCCCGAAACGGCATTAATTAATGGAAAGTAGGTATAATATTTAAATAGCTTTGAAATGTTACTCACACTAAATAATACTATAACTGTATACACGAGGCCAAAAACAATGGAGATATAGCCTACATAATAAAATCCAATAAACGCAGAAATTACATACGTTACCAAACAAAACCATAAAGCATTTCTCTTACCAAGCATAATTGCTAACGTATTAACACCAGCCTTTTTATCTGCTTCAATATCTGGAATCGCAGAATAGGTTTGCATCCCAAAAGCCCAAACGAGACCTCCAAATACTGCTAACCATTCTATATTCGTGTTACCAGTAATAAAAAAACCAACGAGTGCTGGTGAGACATATATTATTGCTGAAAATAAAACATCTAAAGGCGGTTTACTTTTTCCTCTTATTGGTGTTGCTGAATAGAAAAACCCTGCAAATAAGAACAACAACAAAGCTAATTTTGTTGATATATTAACAATAAAAAATAAAGGTAAAAAAGGAATTAAAAGAGATAACATGATTTTCCATAAATGCCTATGTTTTTCGAGTGGTAATACCGATTCATATTTTACCTTTTTAGCATTGTGAATATCGGTTTGATAATCATAAATATCATTGACACCATAAATAAAAACATTAGCTGGCACTGAAAAAAACACACCAAAAGCAACTAAAAAAAGTGTTGTGGTAGTATCATATAAAAATAGATTTCCAGAGGATATCACACCAACAAGAAAAGTTCCAAGCACATACATCCAGAATCTTGGTCTGGATATTAATATAACTTCTTTTATCGTTAATTTCATAGTGGGACAAAAATAAGCTGATAGAATGGTTTAAACTAACAATATTAGTTTTTTTGTTTAGTCTTTTTTATTGATTATTAAACGTATATGCTTTAATAATGGAAATATCTTTTCAGAATAAGAGCAACAAAAAAGTTGCTCTTATTCTGAATTAATTACGGGGATATCGGCAATAAAAGTGATGATATAACACGTTACAAATAATTATTCGTTAAAATTAACGAACGGAATTCTGCCGAACTTTACACTGAAAAAAGAACTCGAAATCTGAATTGAGTTATGCGGAATTAACCTGGAATTGAACAATTTAAGCAGAATAACAAAAAACGTTCTCACTCAAATGTCTCATAACAGTTTGTAACAACGTGTATAATTAACTTCTTCATACGTCGTAAAATCTAAACCGGTTTTCCGTAACTAACCATACACAAACCGTTGGCAAACATAAAACGATTAAAAATTTCAAAATAAAAATGGACCTAACCGACGAAAGAAGAAAATTATCCGAATTAACGGAAACCGCACTTGTAAAAAATGATATTGAATCTTTGAAAAAGTTCAAAAAAATTGTTGATCAAAAAAAATTGATTTCAACACTCATAATTTTAGCGAATTCTTTTATTCAATAGTACCATCGGAAATTCTTCAAGAAATATCAAAAAAATAATTTTTGTTATTTGATTTACAATTTGAAATGGTAAAAACGATTTGCCAGAAAACCTTTTTTTTAGTAATTTTAGAGTAACCTTCAAAAACAATCCAACATGAAAAAACTAATGTTATTATTTGGAATATCGATGATTATGTTTCTTTTTCACAGCTGTTCAAGTTCTGACTCCGAGAGTTCTGCAACAACAAACAACGATCCTGCATTAGTTGGCACATGGATTAGAAAAAATAAGTATCATATCGATTTTTATAGCAATGGGATAGGTTCAAAAGATAAAAGTGTTGTGGTTACTGAGGATATCAAAAAATTTAAGAAGGAAAGAATAAATTGGGCTTCATTCAATAATAATTTTCTTTTAATCAACACGGATGAAAAAGTAATGGGGTTTAGTTATCAGATAAAAGGTGACACCCTCTTTTTAAGACAACCTGAAGATAATTTGGAGTTTTTCATTAAAGTTACAGAAGAAAAGAATGAATCCACAGACGCAAAGGATAATTAATTCAGTTGTTAGAGCAACTGAATTAATGCTTTTCTTAACTGCGGATGTAACATTTGCCAACAAAACCTAAACTGCATTAAAACGCAGTTTAGCCGAAATGTAAGCCATTAAACAAAAAAATATAATTACTTTTGAAAAAAACTAAACCTCTCTATATTAAAAACTTACTATTACTAATCGCTGTTGCAGCTTCTTTAAATATTATTGGGCAACCGCCCGCTTATGTGCCAACTAACGGCCTTGTTGGCTGGTGGCCTTTTAATGGCAATGCCAATGATGAAAGTGGGGTTGGGAATGATGGTTTCACTTTTGGTGTTAACACTCCATCGCTTCAAACGGACAGATTTGGCAATACAAATTCGTCCTACTATTTTTATGGTGAAAATGGTGAAATAAAAATACCTACTTCAACTAGTGCCTTACTTTTAGACCCATTACAAGACTCCTATTCAGTGTCTTTCTGGCTAAAAAGTGCTGACCCTACATTAAATACATCCACTGGCATTGCCTTGCAACAATGGGGAGGGAACCTTGTATTTAGTTATCCATTTTCTTTTCAAATTAATGCAACAACAAATATCTTTTCTTGTGCTGTTTTTGATGGAGTAAGTGGCAATGCCACATCTATGGGGGATTTGTTATTTGATGACCAATGGCATATGATTACAATGGTAAAAGATAATGCAGTCGACTCCATATTTTCTTTTGCAGATGGAGTGTTAATAGATGCGGTGGAATTTACTTTGGGCGGACCACTGGACCCAATTTATGATACGATTCGAGTTGGCCCTGTTTTTTTAGGAAATATTGATGATATGGGGGTTTGGGATAGAGTGTTAAACTCTTGTGAAATTAAAGATTTATATAATGTTCAACTTAATTCAATATTATTCGGTGCTACTCAAAACGGAGCAACATTAACCGCAGACCAAGCAGGTGCAACTTACCAGTGGCTGGATTGCGACAATAGCTATGCGCTAATTGGAGCAGAAACAAACCAGTCGTACACCCCAAGCAATGTAACGGGCAACTACGCTGTGGAAGTTAATATGAATGGATGTGTTGATACTTCAGCATGTTTCTTAGTAGATTACACAGGTTTGAGCGAGATGTATACAGACATTATCACAGTTTACCCGAATCCAACTTCAGATGTGTTAATTGTTTCTGGGTTGAGTGAGATTAATGGATTAAAGAAAATGGAAATCACTTCTTTGAAAGGAGAGATAGTGATGAAAATTAACGGTTCAAATAAAGAAGTTAATGTTTCTATACTCCCCGATGGAATTTACTTTTTGAATATAACTCATCTGAAAGGAATTGAGACAATACGCTTTGTTAAGGAGTAATTAAAGAACGGCCTACAACACTCACTAAAATCCATAAACCAAACTAACCCCAACCGTTTTTACGTATTTTAGCGTAACCGTTAACAAACATTACTAAAAAAAAATAAAATTATGACCGAAGTAGAAAAGTTAGTTCAAGAGGCACAAAATCACAAGGCAGTTAATCATCCATATTTATTTGCTCTTGAAGATGGTTCTTTAAATAATCCTGAACTAGCAATTAAGGACTTTTCGTTACAATATTCAGGATACACCTCTTGGTTCCCCAGATACCTCACCGCTGCTATTTCAAAAATTAGTAATCCATCCCATAGAAAACACTTGTTGGATAATCTAAGTGAAGAAAATGGCAATATTGATGCAGAAGAAATTATGCTATTAAAAGAACTTGGCATTGAAGAAGAATGGGTACAGGGCATATCTCATCCAGAGTTATTCAAAAGATTTCAAAAAGCCCTTGGGACTAAGGATAATATAGAAATTGACGAAGCAACTGCAATCTGGCGGGAAATGTTTCTAAATGTCGTGTATAATGGATCGGAAGCAGAAGTGATAGGAGCAATTGGTATAGGAACAGAAAGTATTGTTAAATATATCTATAAACATATTACACTTGGAATACAAGCACACACTAAACTCGAAAAATACGATTATGTGTTTTTTGAATTACATTCTGAAATTGATGATGAACATGGAAAAATCATGATTCAAATTGCTGAAGAAATGGTAAAGGAAAATCCTGAAAGTTTAGCTGAAATAAGAAAGGGTATGCTCAAAGCTTTGGGCTTAAGGGTAATGTTTTGGGATATGATGCTTGAAAGAGCGAAAAAGCAATAATATGAAAGTAGAAAAGAACACGAAAAAACTATATGACAACCAAGCAAATGACTGGAGTCGTAATGATCCTCTTTTGCTGTCAGATTACTCTGCCCGTCCCTTTGTTCTAAACTTATGTGAACCGCTGAAAAATTTAAATGTTCTAGATATAGGTTGCGGCGAAGGATACGTTGGGAGACAAATGCTCAAAAGAGGTGCTCAACACGTTGATGGAATTGATATTTCAGACAATATGATTGCCAACGCAAAAAAAATCCAAGAAAACGAAAACATTCAAAATGCTACCTATAAGGCAATGGATGTTTCGGATTTCAAAGTTGATGAAAAGGAGAAGTATGACCTCATCATTGCTATGTTTTTGTTTAACTACCTTACTATAGAAGAGACACAAGCTACAATGGAAAAGGCTATTCAATTACTCAAACCAGGTGGGTATTTTGTTTTTTCTGTACCTCACCCGTTATTAGCATATTTAAAAAAGGACAAATACCCATTTTATTTTGAAGTTAGTGGAGGGTATTTCTCAGCAAGGAATTCGTTATTCCCGGGTGAAATATGGAGAAGGGATGGAATTCCTGTAAATGTTCAATGTGTCCATAAGACTATTCAGGACTATTTCTCTTGTCTCATAAGTGCCAATTTCAAAGCTATTCCTGAAGTGTATGAACTGCATATAACAAAAGATCATATAAAACTGGACGAAAAATTTTTCGGGCCCCTCGAGGATCTACCTTTGCACATGGCGTTCAAAATTCAAAAGGTGTAATGATAAGTGAGGACAAAGTAAATAATCTATCCTGGAATGTTACTCCCCCAGGAATTAATGACATTAAACAATATATTCCAGAAAATCTGGTCAAACCATGCCCTAACCTAATCAAAAATGCTAATGTCGATCTTGATCTACTGATTGAAGCAAGTAAAACTTCACATTTCAAACAGTTAACGAAATGGTCTAAGGAGAATCTTCCGAAAATTATGACTACCCCAGGGATTTCCTTACTTAAAATTCGTGATTGTGAATTAGATAACGATAGACTAAAATCACTTTATTACATCATTTCACTTGGTTTAGGCAAATTAAATGATCGTTATGGAGAGCTCTTCGAAGTGAAAGACCAGAATTTAGATTATAAGAAAGATGCTATACCTGTTTCAAAAACGAATGCATCAACAGGATTTCACACAGATAGTACATCATTTCAATACAGCCCGGATATTGTAGGGCTTTTATGTCTTCAGCCTGGGAAAAATGGTGGGGAATCAATTCTCGCAAACGCAGCTAGTTTATACTTATGGCTTAAAGAGTTCTACCCTGATTCTATTCCAATTCTTTCAAAAGATATTATTCGAGATGTTATAACTCCAGGAAGCAAGATTGATATAGAAGCGATCAAGAAAAACCGATTTCCAATTTTCTCATATCAGGCTGGACTATTCAAATTCAGATATATGCGCTATTGGATTATTAGCGGCCACGAGAAATGTAATAAGATAATGCCAAAAGAACTGATTAAGGGTTTAGACCAGATTGATAAATTCTTTGAAAGAAAAGAGCATCAAATTAATTACAACATGGAGCGCGGTGATATACTTTATATAAATAATAATTTCATCTGTCACAATAGAACAGAATATACAGACTACAACGATCTTGAAAGAAAACGTACACTAGTAAGAACATGGATTAATCCATAAACGATTTGCTAACACTGCCTATATTCCATTGCTTAAATCTCGCTTCGCATGATAAATCATTCAAACTCGCAAGTCCTTACTCCGAAATAAATTTTATCTTTAATCAAACGCAACGGCTCATAGGTACTGTGTTAGGCACAATTAATTACAATACAAATGATGACTAAAACAAAAGACCAATTAATATTTCCAATTATTGTTTTTGGGATATCTCTTCTCAATTTATTTTTTAAGTCTAGACCCAACTTCTAAACTTAAATAAACGTATAAATTAATATGATGTTAAAATTCTTGTTCACTTTATCATTCGTATCGCTCATTGTATCGTCTTCAATGTTTGCGCAAACCTTTGAGGGAATCTGCTCAACAGGAACTTGGGTGCAACAAGATGTATCCATTACAGAGGTTTGGGATCCTAACTCAAATACATATGTTACTGTAGGTGAAACGAAATACTTCTACTTCACAGTTTCAGGTGACACAACAGTGAATACATTAACTTACCATAAGCTACAAAGAACAGAGGTTAACTACGATCTCACGACAGGGTTAATTTCTCCAATAGGCATACCAAATCTTGCATTGATTTTTAGAAATGGAACAAACAAGGAGACCTATAAAATGTATCCTAATCAGTCCACGGAGACCTTATGGGCCGACTTTAATTATATAGCTGGTGAAACTCAAACTTTTTCAAATATTTTCAATACAACTGATCTTTACTTAAATGAAATTATAGATACAACTTGGTGCGATACTGTATTAAACCAGCACAATTACACTTGGTCTTCTGCGGGAGGTTTGACGATGCTCGAAATGGTTGAAGGTATAGGTTCTCCTCAAAACTTCATTCATATCTACGGAACAGATTCCGAATACGATAAAGTTTTATTCTTTTGTCCATCATTGACTCCAATAGTGGACGTACAGCTCGAAATACTAAGTACTGTTAATGTTCCTGTTATTACGAAGAATAACCTTATTGTTGCTCCTAATCCGCATAGTAATAGCTTTAGAATAGATCATTTGACATATGATGTTAATGCTTTGGCTAGACTCTTTGATCTTCAAGGGAGACTAGTAATGAATGGTATTGACCCTTATAATGAAATCATCACAACTGACTTACTTCCCGGCCGTTATATACTCAAAATATACTCAAACAATCAAGTGAGTACTATTTCTGTTTTAAAGAGATAACAGAGTTTATATGAGGTTTTTATTGGTTAAAATCTGATATCACAATCAAATAAGACCAGGGTATATATCTTGTAACTCGTGTTATTGATAGAGCTATTATCGAAATTAGCAAACTTGTTTATTCAAAATAACCGCAAAAAAAACATAAGACACGCTATACTTAAGACAGAATTAAACCTTATTTCATCACTTATATAGCAGCAATACTCTACATAAAAACTTTATCGTTTTTTCTTATCTTTGAAAAAGAAAATTTAACTCTAAAGTCTTAGTACCAGAGCTTATAAATTTAAGAATGGACAAACTTCTACAATCAGAATTTGAACTAGCAGAAATTGAAGTAAAACGGCTCAATGGCTATGATAATATCAATTATCTGGTTTACTCATCAACAGGTAAATATATTTTTAAAACGTATAACTACACTGATGAATTATATGAAATGGTCAAGGCGGAAAATGAAACTCTTTTTTATTTACAAAAATCGGCTCAAAACAAATATCCAACACCAATACCTTTTAGTAATGGTTCATTTGTTAAAGTCCTTAATATTGAAGGTGTAGATAAAGTATGCAGGATGTTAACTTTTCTTGAAGGAGAATTCCTAGGTGAAATAAAGCATACTGAGAAACTAATGGAAAGTTTTGGTCGTACTCTTGCCGATATTGATTTAAAATTACAACATTTTAAAAGCCCCACGATAGCAGCAAAACAATGGGAATGGGACATTCAATACCTGACTTTAAATGAAAAATATATTAATGATATAGCGAATGCTAATGATAGAAATATAGTCCGTTATTTTTTCCAACAGTTTAAGGAAAACGTTTTACCCATAATACCCTCGTTGCGAAAACAAATAATTCATAACGACCCGAACGATTGGAACATATTAATTCAAAATGGAGAAGTTTCTGGAATCATTGATTTCGGAGATTTGGCTCACTCATTCTTGATCAATGAATTGGCTGTAGCTATACCTTATATTTGCTTTGAAAAAGAGAATCCCTTAGAATGGGCATCTATTGTTTTAAAGTCATATCACAACAAATTACCTATTCAGGAAAGAGAGGTCAAGGTCCTCTATTATCTGATTGCTGCGAGGCTTATCATAAGTGTCTGTAATTCTGCGCATTCAAAAATAAATAATCCCAAAAACACATATGCCTCAGTAAGTGAAAAATCAGCTTGGAAATTACTCCATACTTGGCTAAGTATTAATCCTCTTTCCGCAGAAAATAGTTTTAGAATAGCTACAGGTTTGTCTCCTATAGAATCAAAATCATCCGAGCAAGTTCTCCAAAGGCGATACGAGCATATCAGTCCCATTTTGTCGCTAAGCTATGACAAGCCTATTCAGATGGTTGGTTCTGCCTTTCAATATATGTATGATGCTGAGGGCAATACTTTTTTAGATGCATATAATAACATTCCTCATGTTGGGCATTCACATCCAAAAGTTGTGGCAGCAGGACAAAGGCAAATGGCAAAGCTAAATACCAACACAAGATACCTTTACAATGAACTAGCAGACTATGCTGAAAAACTATTGATGAAATTTCCTGCTTCTCTCAATAAAGTTTATTTTGTAAACTCTGGAAGTGCAGCAAGTGATTTGGCTGTTCGTATTGCAAAGATTCATACCGACCATCAGAAAATAATGGTCCTAGAACATGGCTATCATGGCAATACTCAAGCAGCTATAGATATAAGTGATTATAAATTTAATAACCCGAAAGGGCAAGGGCAAAAAGAAAATATTCTGAAAGCAGATTTACCTGATACTTATAGAGGGAAATATACATTGAATAATGGCAGTGCGGGAAAAATGTATGCAAAAGATGCAATAAATAAAATACAAAATTCAGACTTAGCAATTGCCGCTTTTATTGCTGAACCCATAGTTGGTTGTGGCGGACAAGTTCCTTTAGCGAAAGGATATCTACAAGAAATTTATCCCGTGATTAGAGAACAAGGAGGAGTATGTATAAGTGATGAAGTTCAAACAGGCTTTGGGCGTTTAGGAGATTATTATTGGGGATTTGAAGCCCAAAATGTAGTGCCTGATATGGTTATAATCGGAAAACCAATGGCAAACGGACACCCCATGGGAGCAGTAGTCTGCACGGATGAAATAGCAGAATCTTTTAGTAAAGGAGTAGAGTTTTTTAGCTCATTTGGAGGTAACCCAGTATCTTGCGCAATAGCCTCTTCGGTAATAGATGTAATAGACGAAGAAAAATTGCAGGAGAATGCAAAAATCGTTGGGGATTATTATAAATCCTTATTTATAAATCTTCAAGAAAAATATAAATGTATCGGAGATGTTAGAGGAAATGGATTGTTCTTAGGTATCGAAATCATTAAGAACAATGGCATTATACCAAATCCAGAATTGGCCCACTTGATTAAAAATCAACTTAGAAATCATAATATTCTTATAAGTACTGATGGTCCATTTGATAGTGTTTTAAA
>Ga0209714_1000925_pt1 | contig 16486 bp, 20 predicted proteins | sample COGITO_mtgs_1104_5_FD_185517 | JGI IMG/M metagenome (GOLD analysis project Ga0209714, IMG submission 185517) | Pelagic marine microbial communities from North Sea - COGITO_mtgs_110414 (SPAdes) (version 2) | ecosystem: Environmental > Aquatic > Marine > Epipelagic ...
CAGATACCCTCGCACTGGGCGCGGCAATTAACCAGGCAGTAGGTGAAATGAACGGCCAAGATATCGAAGTGCACTTAAGCGGTAATCTAGGCGCAGGTAAAACAACCCTAGTACGAGGTATGTTGCACAATGCAGGGTGGCAGGGATCGGTAACAAGCCCCTCTTACACCCTGTGTGAGGAATACCAGCTTAACAATCAGTTATTTCTTCACGTAGATCTATATAGGACTGGTGCTACTGAAGATATTGAAATTCTTGACTTAGATAGGAAAAGCAAGGAACAAAAAATTATTTTTATTGAATGGCCAGAGAATCTGGTAGCCAAAAGATCTCCTCATCTTATAATTGAGTTACTTCACTATCACCAGCAAAGACAGGCTCAGATTTTGTCAGAAATCCATGCATTAGAGTCATCCATCCAGACCTATTATGAAAAAATTTAATCGCAGCATCTTTATCATTTTATTTTGCTGCCTTGGTCGAGTGGAGGGCGCCTCAAACCTTTTGGCTTTTAAGAGCATTACTGAGTTAGAGTCTGGAAATTTAAAAGTAGTATTTACTCTTGAGCAAGTCGCTCTACTTAATTCATATGCGCTAGATGACCCCTCTAGAATAGTAATTGATATTAAAAATGTTAGCTTAAGAAATCCAATAGCAGCTTCAAAAATCTCGCCCATAAGACTCATCCGTGCATCTGAAATTAATGACAATGTTCGCATAGTGATTGATTTGAAAGGCTCTGTCTTTTGGAAAAAGCCATGGCAGGTCAAGCATAAAGATCGTGTAGATTTGATCCTAGAGATCAAGAGAGATAAGGCCATGGATAAGAATCTTAGAGATATTATTGTTGCAATAGATGCAGGGCATGGTGGCAAAGACCCAGGTGCCGTGGGTAAAAATCTATTAGAAAAAGATGTCACTCTGTTAATTGCTAAAGAGTTAGAAAGAACCTTGAGAGATACTGATGGCTACCGACCGGTCATGATTAGACCAGATAACAGATTTGTTGCGCTAGATGATAGGTATCAAAATGCTAGAAAGCTCGGCGCTGATTTGTTTGTATCGATTCATGCAGATGCATTTAGATTGTCTTCTGTGAAGGGCTCATCCGTCTATGTTTGGTCAGAAGAAGCATCTTCAATCACAGCAGAGAATTTATCCAAAACTGAGATGACAAAAAATCCAGAGGTTGGGTCGAAAATTGGGAAGTTGGATGTCAGAGATTTTGATGAGGATGCTGCGCGCACAATCTATCAAATTGCCTATGAAGCCAAAATTACCAATAGCACTATACTGGCTGAAAAGATCATTCAACAAATGAAGCGAGATCCTTTTACTAAAATGCATAAGCCAGGTGTGGAGTTTGCAGATTTCAGAGTATTAAAATCTATTGATATTCCATCGGTATTAATAGAATCAGGGTTTATTTCCAACCCAGATGATGCGAAGCGTTTAGAGGGTAAGGCAGGCAGAAGAATGATCGCAAGAAGTATTTTTTTAGGCATTCATAATTATTTTAAAGAGAAGCCAAAACCCAATACCTTTATGACTGATAGCCCAAAAAATATTGAGTATCAGATACAAAAAGGAGATGTGATTTCAGAAATAGCTATTCGTTTCGGTGTTACCATTGATGAGATTATCTTGTGGAATAATCTAAACAATAAAAGTATTTATCCAGGGCAAAAAATTAAAATTTTTATCTAATGTGGAATTTAAAAAATAAATTAGTAGTTATTTCAGGCGCTACCAATGGGATTGGGAAAGCTGCTGCACTTGAACTTGCCAAGCATGAACCGAGAATGGTGTTAACCTTTCGCAATCAAAATCTTGCCGATGAGCTATCCAGTGAATTAAAAATCGTAAACCCAAACCTAAATGTAAGCTTTGTATATTGTGATTTTTCTAACCAGAGCTCAATCAGGCGGTGCTCAAAAGAGATTTTAGGATTGGCTCAACAGATTGATGTACTAGTTAATAATGCTGGTGTAGTTAATACCTCATACCACGAAACGGAAGATGGAATTGAGAATACATTTGCTGTAAACCATGTGGGCTACTTCCTATTTACGAATTTACTTTTAGAGCAAATGCTTGAAGAGGTTGAAACTAGAATTATTAACGTGTCATCAGCGGCTCATTCATTTATTAAAGAAATGAACTGGTCAGATGTTAATTTTCAAGAGGGTTTTGGCATGGGTGTTGCTGCATACGGCCAGTCAAAGTTAGCTAATCTTTTATTCACCCGATATCTAGCAACAAAATTATCTACCTCTAATATAACTGTAAATGCAATTCATCCTGGCGGTGTCAACACCGCCTTAGGCAATCAAAATAAAACTCTTGTTGGGGCGATCCTAAAAACCATATTAAAACCTTTTTTTCGCTCTCCCTTAAAAGGAGCAGCAAGCATTGTGTATCTAGCAACCAAGAATAATGATGGGGTAACGGGAGAATATTTTGTAGATTGTAAAAAAGCAAAGTCCTCCTCTTATTCAAAGGATCTTGGGGAAGCTCAAAAATTATGGGAACTTTCTGAAGAGCTCGTCGCACAAAAATTTACACTGTAATTCTTATTAAAATTCTACTGGGTCAACATTCACTGACCAGCGCACTTTATTAGATTTTTTATTTTCTGATAAAGTTTGAATTAGAGTACGCAGCATGCTGTTTAAATGGACTCTTGAGGGAGCCTGCAGCACAAGCTGATGCTGATATGAGCCTCTAAGTTTGGCTTGCATAGATGGGATGGGCCCTACCAACATGCAATGCTTGGAATCAACTGTGGCTTTAAGCTTCTGTAAAAAATCTAGGTTGGTTTGGCTGGTTGGTGAAGAAGCTTTAATAATTGCTTCAAATGCATAAGGTGGCTGATTTAAAGCCTTTCTTTCTATCATGATGGAGTGAGCAAAGTTCAAATAATTTCCCTGCTTTAATTGCAATAGATTCTTATCTTCAGAGTATCTTGATTGCACTAAAACCAGGGCATTGCCATCTGCTCTGCCTGCTCTTCCAGCCACTTGTATTAATTGCTGCCCCATCTCTTCTATTGCGCCAGGATGCAAGCTAGTGACCCCTTGATCAACATCAATGGCAACAACCAACTCTAAATTGGGAAAATCATGTCCTTTAATTAGCATTTGGGTACCTATTAAAATGCTACTTTGGGAATCACGAATAGTGTTTAAGAGATGCTCCATAGAATTTGCTTTCTTTGTTGAGTCTTTGTCCATTCTGTAAATATGGGTGTTTGGAAAAAGCTCCTGTAGAGTGATTTCAAGTTGCTCTGTTCCTGTGCCAATAAATGATAATTGCTCTGCTGAGCATCCTGGGCAGTGAGTTGGGACACCAAAGGCTGAATCACACCTGTGACAAATTAAGCGATCCTGGTGGTGGTGAAAAACAAGACTCGACTCACAACTATTGCAGGTAGCACGCCAATCGCAATTAGCACAGATAAATTGGGGTGCAAAACCACGACGATTAATAAAAATCATAGCTTGTTTATTTTGGTGGAGCGTAGTCGCAATCGCTTCGATGGCCTGAGGGGCAAGCCCGCTGGTTAGGGTTGTTTCGTTAATATCTAAAATAGAAAATTTGGGTGGATTTTGCTTGGTGATCCGTTTTGTTAGCTTAATGATTCCAAATTTTTTTTCCTCCACTGATCGCAGAGTTCTGAGCGAGGGTGTTGCCGATCCAAGGATAATAGGTATTTTAAGTATTTGAGCTCTTTTAATAGCAAGGTCTCTTGCAGAAAACTTGAACCCTTCATGCTGCTTATAGGAGGCATCATGCTCTTCATCCACTATAATTAATCCAAGATTGGGCGCAGACATCATTGCTGCCGATCGTGTTCCAATCAGAACTCTTGTTTCACCGCTTCTAAATTTTTTCCAAACTTTATAACGTTTTGCAGGTGTCATCTTAGAGTGATATAAACCTACTAAATCTCCGAATTGCTCCTTGAGTCGAAGCTCCAGCTGAGGAGTTAATGATATCTCTGGGGCCAGAAGCAGGACGGACTTATGTTTTAATAATTGCTCTTGAATACATCGAAGATATACCTCGGTTTTACCAGACCCTGTGACGCCATATAGCAAAGTTGGCGAAAAACCTTGAAGCTTTAATAGAAATTTAACTGCATTGGTTTGTTGATCCGAAAGAATTTTTGAAAAAACTTTTATATCTATATCAGCTGTTATCAAAGGCGCATCAATATTCATCGCTGTTTTTACATTTCTTAAACTGGTCGGTAAAAATGAATTGCAAACCTCTCCGATAGGATGATGATAATAATCTGATGCCCAGCCTAATATATCCAATTCAGTTGCAGAAAAAATAGGCTCGTCATCTAGAACTTGATCAATAGGCTTAGTTTGAATGCCATCATGATTAATTTCTTTAAGAATAATTCCTAGCTTTAACTTTGCACCAAATCTAACCGCTACACGAGTACCCAATTGAATCTGATTCTCTGAGTGATAGGTAAAAGCCTGCCTTAAGGGAATCGCGATAGATACATTGTAAAAAAAATTACTCATATATATTTGTAAACCTTACTGTATTTGGTATAGTGCTCATCCAAATTTGATTTTATTATGAAAACAGACATACATCCGAATTATCAAGAAATCTCTACCACTTGCAGTTGTGGAAATGTGCTGCCCGTCATGAGCACTTTAAAAGATAATTTGTCATTGGATGTTTGTGCAAAATGTCACCCATTCTATACCGGTAAGCAAAAAATGCTTGATTCTGGTGGAAGAGTTAAGAAATTCCAAGACCGTTTCGGTGCCGCTGGTGCTGCCAAACCAGCAGCCAAAAAAGAGACTCCTAAAATCGAGGAAGAGGTGGCTGACGAAGTGCTAGAAGTTGTCACAGAAGCTATTGAGGAAACTCCCGCTGATGAGGTGATGGAAGAGGTTCCAACAGAAGAAGCGTCTGAAGATTTAGAGCCATCTGAAGAAGAGGCTAACCCAGAAGAAACCAAAGACTAAACTTTTACTTTTAAAGCTTACTCAATTCCAGAGCTACCAAAGCCCTTCGCCCCTCTAGAACTTTCCGAAAAATCCTGAACTACTCTTAGCTTTGCTTGCTTAACAGGTACAAGAATCATTTGAGCAATTCTATCCCCAGAACTCACCAAAAAGTTATCAGCTGATCTGTTCCACAGAGGTACTTTGAGCTCCCCTTGGTAGTCAGAATCAATTAGTCCAACTAAATTTCCCATAACTATCCCATGTTTAGAGCCTAGGCCTGATCTGGGAATAACCAAAGCAGAGAGTTCTGGATCTTCAATATATATAGAAAATCCTAATGGAATTAACTGGCACTCTTGTGGTTTCAAAATAAAGCTTTCTTCAACACAGGCCCTTAAATCCAATCCTGCTGAGCCTTCAGTAGAATATTCTGGTAAAGGGATTGATCTACCAATTAAGGGATTAAGAATTTTTACCTTTAAGTCAATCATTAGTAAGATCTCTCGGAGTTAAAAAGAATGCAAAGTCCAGTATATTAGCATCCAGGTCTTTCCAGCTATCAAAATTTGAGAATTTTACAAAACCGCAAGTTGGAAATTTTTTAATAGATGTTTTTGTTAAATATTCTATGAGGAGATGTAATCCTGGATTATGCCCTATTACCAAGATATTCTTTTTTAAGTTATCTTGATCTTTGATCAACTCCAAGAGAGTGGGCGCCTCTGCGTGATAAATTACTTCTTGAATTTTTTTGGGGAGATACTCTTTTTCTGCAATTATTAAATCTAATGTTGCCTGGGTTCTTTCGCTTGGACTTAAAAGGATCAAATCAAAAATTATCTGATGTTGAGAAATATATTTTGATAATAAGAGTGCGTTTGAAATGCCTCTTTTAGATAGTGGGCGATGAAAATCAGCCATGCTGGGATCGCTCCAGCTCGACTTAGCATGGCGAAGTAAAAATAAATTCTTCATTCTTGGTAATTCTATCTTGCTAAGAGACTATATGTCCTATAAAATCGCGTTTCTATGAGTAAAGTATGCCAAGTAACAGGGAAGATGCCACAAAGTGGTAACAACGTTTCCCATGCGAATAACAGAGTTAAAAGGAAGTTCTTTCCTAACCTGCACACTCACAGATTCTGGGTAGAAACTGAAAACAGATTTGTTAGCCTAAAATTATCAACAAAGGGTATGCGTATTATAGATAAGAAAGGTATTGACGAGGTTCTGAAAGAAATTAGATCTCGCGGCGAAAAAGTCTAACTAGTACACCACGGCTTCTGAAAATTCCCTTGGCCCGCCAAGAATATCTCTATCACTTTTTGGGCTATTTGCATCTACATCTTTGACCCCATATCCCTCTCCGCTTTCGGCAATAATAAGAGTTTTTCCTGATAATTTTATTAACCCTGGATCCTTGTATATCTTATTAATAACCATGCCCGCATATACTTGACTGGCTGCTCCTTTTAAAAATTCTGCATATTGTTCTGCATTTTGCTCGCTAACCTTTTGAGTTTTTTCGTCTTTTACAATTCCTGACCACAGGGACAAAGAGCAAATATCAAAAGGCTTAAGGTCATAAGCCATATCAAATGCCATTTTATCAATTGCTGCCTTTTGCGCCCCATAAATTGGTCCATGCATATAACACATAGCGCCATGCGAAGAAATTTGTATGATCAACCTACCTTTGCTTGCAATCATTAGTGGGGTTAAAGCATGGGAAAGAAAATAATTAGATTTTAAACCTACGTCCATAACAGACCATAAATCTAAAGACTTTTCCCAGTAAGGCTTGGGTGTAACTAAGTCATCATGAATTTGGCAAGCCGCATGAACTAATAAATCAAGCCGGCCAAATTCTTTTTTAATAAAGGTAGCTAAGCTCAGTATTTCTTCAGGACTATTAAAATCTATTGGATAAGCTACTCCCAGCGCACCTTTTTGATTGATATTGTTAACTGTCTCTTCAAGACTACTTCTAATATCAAAACCAAATTGATGAACTTTAGTGCCCTCCTTAAGGCTTCTTGCAGCGCAAATAATAATATCCTCAGGTTCAGCCAAGCCTTCAGCTATGCCCTTGCCAACACCCCTGCTAGCTCCCGTCACCAAAATTACTCTTTTATTTTCTTTTGTCATAATATTCTCCTGTTAAAATTGTAATTCATGATCTACCTCGCCTCCAAATCACCCAGACGAACTCAACTTCTAGATCAAATCGGGGTTCAGCATAGTGTGATTGAAATTGCAGTAGACGAAACTCTGAATCCAAGAGTCACCGCTAAAGAAAATGTAGTAGCACTCTCTACAAAAAAGTGTCAAGAAGGAGTCAGATACACCCTTTCTAGAAATATGGTCTCTTTTCCAGTTTTAGCAGCAGACACAATGGTTGTCTTGGGAGAAGAAATTTTTGGGAAGCCCACCTCAACCGAAGATGCTATCGGAATGTTGCATAAACTATCAGGCAAAGTGCATTCTGTTATAACTGGGGTAACTGTTGGCATAATCTCTAGCGACAAGGCTAACTTTCACTCTATTGCAGTAGAATCGCTGGTTGAATTCTCAAAACTCAGCAGGCTTGATTGCAAAAGATACTGCTCTACCAATGAGCCTTTTGATAAAGCTGGGGCCTATGGCATTCAAGGGTATGGCTCGGTATTTGTAAAAAGAATAGAGGGAAGTTATTCAAACATAGTTGGGCTTCCTATGCATGAGGTAGCTATGTTATTTAAAAAATTGAATATTCCTTTTTGGTTAAATTAAATTTTATAGATTCCGGAAGCGTAAAAAATAAACTGCTTTTTTAGATAGGTGAAATTGTCTATTGTGTTTAACCCCAAGTTCCTTAAAACTCTAAAGTAGGGGTTGTCCTGTTGAAAGATTTTGAATATGAGGTCCACCCCATTAAGCATGGTGGCATTGATTGCTTTTCTTCGAAGCTCGTATTTTTTTAAGAATGAGATGTGACCAATATTTTGACCAGTATTGAACCCCTTCTCAATCTCTTCTGCAAGAATGCTAGCATCTGCTAATCCCAAATTGATGCCTTGACCTGCCAAGGGATGAATAGAATGAGCTGAATCAGCAATCACGCAAATGCCTGTATCACAATACTCATCAAGATGATGAGCAAATAGAGGGAAAGATAGGATGTCACTTATAGGTTTTATTTTGCATGCTAATTTTTTTTCAAACTTAGCAAGATCAGCTAATACATCATCCTGAGATTCTCCAGCCCCCATCACCCCTGGAACAGACCAAACCACTGAAAAGATATGATCTGAATCCCCGCTTTTATAAGGCATTAAAGCAAATATTTCTTGCTCATGGAAAACTTGAATAGCTTGATCAGGTGTGAATTTATGAATTTGGACAAGAAAGGTTCTGGCAATCTGGTTATAATTTTTTTGAGTTTTTTGAGGAGCCATTAAATCAGCAAGCTTGGAGTTTCGTCCCTCAGCGACTACCAACAATGATGCTTCAAGCTCTGAGCCATCACTAAGCACTCCAGTAATACCAGATTGGTGTGCATGAAAAGATGTAATTTCTTTACTGTGGATCATCGAGCTTGATACTTTTTGCAACAATGAATTTCTGAGCTTAGAAAAATTTAGCACTGCTGCCAAATAATCTAGCTTGGCTTCTTGTGCAGTAAAAGACAGGCTACCTGTTCCCAGACCATCAAGTACTTTCATCTCCTGGATCGCTGATGAGGCTGTTTCAACTCCTAAAGCTTGTAATCTATCATGTGTGGTTGAGTTTAAAGTTAAAGATCGAATGTCGTCAAACTTCGAAGGCTCAGGCAGATCTCTCTCAATGATCTTAAATGGAATATTGCGAGCAGCCAATTCTAAACCCAGAAAAGTTCCTACAATGCCGCCGCCTGATATCAACACAGATTGTTTCATGAGAGTTTTAAGCCATTAATGCTTCTATTTCTCTTGGATCGGAAGGCACAAACTCTGTAAGATTTTCATTACCTTCTGCGGTAACTAAAATATCATCTTCGATCCTAATCCCAATACCCTTCCATTGATCCTCTACCTTAGCAGAAGCTGGGATATAAATGCCTGGCTCAACAGTAGTGACCATGCCTGGTTTAAACTGCATAAACTCATTATTTTCCATGTAATCACCAGCGTCATGAACATCCAGGCCTAACCAATGACCAATTTTGTGCATATAAAAATCTTTAAAGGCGCCAGCAGCATGGAGATCCTCCAGGGATCCAGACAATATACCTAAATCAATTAAGCCTTGAGTAATCACTTTTTCAGAAATGCCTTGAGCATCCATAACATTATTATTAACTGAAACTGCCTCTATTGCTTTCACTTGTGCTTCTAGCACGATCTCATAAATAGCAAGTTGGGGTTTGGTAAACTTTCCACTAACAGGGAAGGTTCTAGTAATATCGGATGCATAAAAATTATACTCACAACCTGCATCAACAAGCAGTAAATCTCCATCATTGAGCTGTTTACAATTTTCAACATAATGCAGAATGCAGGCATTTTCTCCGCCGGCAACGATGGGCGTATACGCAGAAAACCTACCGCCTCTTTTAGCGAATTCATATAAATAAAAGGCTTCCATTTCTTGCTCAGTCATCCCCGATTTGACAAACCTCATTGCCTCTACGTGAGCTTCGGCAGAGATCTGACAAGCTTTTTTCATTTGCTCAATTTCATAGGCACTTTTAAGCAATCGCTGGTTACCAATTTTAGAAGCCGCATCCGCAATATCAATGGCGGGACTATGCCTATCTTTTGACTTTGCTGCTTTGATCCACTCCACCATGCTGTTATCAAGCGCAGAGTTCTTTCCAAAGGGATAGAAAACCTTGTGAGAGCCAGATAATAATTCAGGCAAGAGCTCATTAATCTCAGTATTGTTAAATGCTTGGTCAAATCCATGATCTTTTTCAGCGCCCTCTGGGCCCGCTCTATAACCATCCCAAATTTCTTTTACTTTATCTTTCTTGGGAACAAAAACGGTAGATTGAACCTCTTGAGATTCATTGATGGAAAGCACCAGAGTGGATTCAGGCTCATTAAAACCTGTAAGGTACCAAAAGCTACTATCTTGTCTAAAAGCGTGCGAAGAGTCTGCATTCCGAAGCTGGATTGAAGCTCCAGAAATTACGACAGCTGAGTTTGGGGGGAAAATGCTACCTAGTTTTTTCCGTCGATCAATAAATTCATTTTTCATGCTTTTATTCTACTCTTTTCTTTTTCAAACTTCCCTAATTCTAAACGAAGACTTAAACTAAATATAAATCTATGAACGATGAGCAAAATAATACGATTGAGCATTTACTGCAAACAGTTGAACGGCTGCTAAAACGCTTTGATGAGCAAAAAGGAATAGTGCACTCATATGTGGCAAAAGAAAGAGAGTGGAAGAAACATAAATTAATGCAGATGAATGAAATCACAGAGCTTGAAAAAAAATTAAAAAAGATGGCTAAGGCGCAGAGTGATAATGAGTAACAAAGAAATACTCGAATTAAAGATTATGGGTAAAAATATATCTATTGCTTGTCCGCCACAAGATAAAGCGGGGTTAATTGAGGCTGCTAAGCTATTAAATAACCAAATAGAATCTATTCCAGATAAATCTAATGCTTTAATTTTAGCGAGCTTAGACTTAGCTTTTCAAAATCAGATACCTCAAGAAACTGAAAATGCTCATGCTGTTTCAAAAGAAACAGAAAAAAATATTCAAAATTTAATCTCTAAAATTGAGCGCTCGCTTAATTAGCTATTTTTTATATAGTCATACGTCACCCTCAAAAGCTTATGGGCTGATTGAAACTCAGTGAGTCAGACAAGTAAAAGAAGCTAGGTAATAGTTTTTTCTTAAAAATATATTCTATAATTAGTCGAACTGGTTCATTTGCCAACTTATCGAGATTCTTTGAACCGATAATAAATTAAAAGGTGAATTTCCACTGCTGCTGTTGTGCATTACCTTTAGGGAAGCCTGATGCAGTATGAGCTTCGCCACCTGACCTCTCGGTTCAGGTAACGATGGGTAGCGGTGAATTGGTTCTTAACTTTGAGATATGTGAAAAATAAGTACAGGCAATCCATTCTGGAGAAAAGAAAGGCCTTGAGCATTCAAGAGCAACTAGATCTCTCATCTAAGATTCAAGAAAAATTTTTTTCGTTTTTTCCATGGAAAAATATTCAAATATTAGGAGCATATATGCCGATAAATAATGAAGTAAATCTTGAAAGCTTATTTCAAGATAGGGCCAATGAGAATCTCATCACAACCGTCCCAATGATTGCAGAAAATGATTCAATGCAACTAATAACACTCGATTTTGAAAAAAAATTAGCTTTAAATAAATTTAATATTCCGGAACCTCTTGATGGCGAGGTTATAGAAGTAGCGCAGCATGATTTGATAATAGTGCCTGCGGTAGGGGTTGATAGATATGGTTTCAGGCTTGGGTACGGGGGCGGATACTATGATAAATTCCTAATGCCAATTATGAAAAGTAAAAGGAGACCAAAAATTGTAGGGTTGCTTTATGATTTTCAATTTATAAATACAGAGATTAGTGAGAGGCATGATATACGATTTGACTTCGTATTTTCAGAAACTAATATTAAAAATTTTACTTAATTTATAAATTTATCTTCGATGATTGCCTCTATAAACTCTTCGTGTTCTGTGCTCCATTCACATAATGATTCAAAAATAGGAATCAACGATTTCGAAAAATCAGTTAATGAGTACTCTACCTTTGGAGGAATGACTTCAAAAACCTTGCGATAAATTAAATTATCAGCCTCCATCTCACGCAATTGTTTTGACAGCATCTGAGGGGTGATTGGGGAATGCAGGCGTTTTAAAGCTCCAAACCTTACCGGCGCTTCTCGTAAGTTATAAAGAATACTAATTTTCCATTTACCGCCTATCAGCTTTAATGAATTTTGAACTGGGCATAGGCTTATCACAGTATGTTTTATAACCTAGTATGAATTAATTGTCTACTTGTTATTTTCACTCCATATTGTAAGATCTCATTTCTTCAACATATAACTAGCAAAGGTACAAAAAATGTCATTGCGCATTAACACTGAAATACCGAACATATTTGTTCAAACAACTCACGGAAACTTTCATATGCATGAGTGGCTCGAAGAAAGCTGGGGGGTCATCTTCTCTCACCCAAAAGACTTTACTCCTGTGTGCACAACAGAGCTAGGAGCATTAGCCAATTTAGAGAGTGCATTTAAAAAACAAAATACTAAGATTATTGCTATCAGCGTTGATAGCATTGCGGATCATAATAAATGGATTCCAGATATCAATGAGGTCAATGCAGTTGACCTGAACTTTCCTATTATTGCTGATACCAACCTAGAATTTTCAAAAGCTTTTGATATGCTGCCTTTTGATGATGCGCCATCTAATAGCAGAACTGCGGTTGATAATTCTACAGTAAGGGTTGTGTATATTGTTGGGCCTGATAAAAAAATTAAAGCAGCCCTATCCTACCCAATGAGCTCAGGCCGAAACTTTGATGAAATTGAAAGATTGTTATTATCATGCCAGATGACAGCCAGTCATAAAGTGGCGACTCCTGCTAACTGGAAAAAAGGTGATGAAGTCATAATTATTCCAGCTGTAAAAAATGAAGAGGCAAAAGAAATTTTTGGTGAATGGAGAGCGCCTAAACCATATCTTAGGTTCATTAAAGATCCTTCATAGTGTCAAGCAAATGATATGGGATCAAATCAAGGCCGAAGTTTTATTGCGGATTGAGGAAGAAAAAAGTCTAAAAGATTATTTTCAATTATTGATTCTGTCTCAAGTTGATATTTTAAGTTCGGTTGCATCTATATTAGCGTCTAAACTACAGACTGATGCGTTGAAAACATCAAAGATTAAGGAGCTATTATTAGAAGCATTGCAATCAAATACAAAAATTATTAAAGAAATAGAGCAAGACTTATTATTCTTTAAAAATGAAGATCCTGCATGCCATCATCTTTCAACTCCATTATTATTTTATAAAGGTTTCCTTGGATTGGCTTGCTATAGAGCCTCACATGCATTGTGGATAAATAATAGAAAAACCCTAGCTTTATTTTTTCAAAATAGAGCCTCAGAAGTCTTGGGTATAGATATTCATCCTGCTGCCAAAATTGCTGGAGGCATAATGATTGACCATGCAACTGGAGTTGTAATTGGGGAAACTTGTACTATAGAATCTAAGGTTTCAATTTTTCAAGGGGTCACTCTTGGCGGCAAAGGAAATGAAAGTGGTGGCAAGCGACATCCCAGTATCCTCGAGGGCGCTTCAATATTTGCTTCGTCCACTATTCTTGGAGATATATTGGTTGGAAAGAATGCAGTTGTTGCGGCAGGAAGTCTAGTACTAAAAAGCGTTCAAGAAAATGAGACTGTAGCTGGCATACCCGCTAGACGAGTTAGGGGTTTAAGGCAAAATAAAGCAGAATGGGATCCGGGAGACTCAAGTCTATGATTACTGATTTTATAGGAAATACGCCGTTAATTAAGCTTAATTATTTTTCAGAAATTTCTGGTTGCAACATCTACGGCAAAGCTGAATTTATGAATCCTGGAGGCTCCATAAAAGATAGGGCGGCTAAATACATTATCGAAGATGCTATACAAAAAAATTTACTAAAAAAAGGCGGCACAGTTGTAGAAGGAACAGCTGGGAATACTGGAATTGGTTTAGCCTTGGTAGGCAATGCATACGGTCTAAAAACTATTATTGTCATCCCTGATACTCAGGCAGAAGAAAAAAAACTAACCTTACGAGCATGTGGTGCTGAGTTAATTGAAGTGCCTGCGGTTCCTTATAGAGATAAAAATAATTATGTTAAATACTCCAAGAAAGTAGCGGAAAAGGAGCGCAATCAAAATGGTGTTTTATGGGCGAATCAATTTGATAATGAGGTTAACTATATTGGACACTTACATGATACTGGCCCAGAAATACTTAGGCAGCTAGATAATCAAGTTGATGGTTTTGTTTGTTCTTGTGGAACAGGAGGCACTCTTACAGGTGTATCAATGGCTTTGAGACATAAGAACCCTAATGTAAAAATTGCTATTGCTGATCCTATGGGAGCAGCGCTATATCATTACTACAAAAATGGAGAGTTAAAATCAGAAGGCTCGTCAATTACTGAGGGGATTGGGCAAGGTAGAATTACAAAAAACCTTGAGAAACTAGAGGTAGATTTTCCCATACAAATTGATGATGTCTATGCTCTAGAAGTGATGTTTAAGTTAGTAGAGAAGGAAGGTTTATTCCTGGGTGGCAGCAGCGGGATTAATGTTGCAGGAGCTCTTGAGTTAGCCAAAGAAATTGGCCCCGGAAAAAATATCGTAACAATTCTGTGCGATAGTGGGTCCAGATATCAGACAAAACTATATAACAGAAATTTCTTAATTAATAACAACCTCCCCTGCCCTGATTGGTTATAAAAAATAAAAAATCAGCCCAAGATGTAATTACAAATCAAGTCTTGTGCTGATTAATATTAAAATTTATACACTGCGCTGATTCCTATTGTGATTGGATTCAAAGGAACGTCAAATTTTATTGCAGAAGCTCCAGATCCTAAAATTGCTGTAGGGTTAATGCGATGCTTTCTAATATCTAAATTCACCCTTGTCGTTGGTGAGATTAAATAATCAAAACCTAGTTGAATTGCAAGATCAGTAGAGCTTGTAATATCTAACGGCATTCCAGCCAAAAGACCTGAGGTCTTCTCAGACAAAAAGAATGTATGATTTATGCCGATGCCTAGGTAAGAGTTTAACTTTGTAGAAAGATTAAAGTGCCTTTGGAGTGAAATCGTGGGTGGAAGGTGTTTTCCAGTACCAATCTTTTCTCCAGTTTTAAGATAGATATCATGCTCAAAAGGCAACCCTAATAGAATCTCGGCGCTCCATTGGTTGCTGATAAAATAAGATACTGCTGCGGTAAGATTCCCCTTATCTCCAACATTCACGGTGGTGCCATTACTTGACTGGGTAGCTATGTTTGTGTAGCCCCCTCTAAGAAGAATATCTCCCTTCTGGTAAGCTTGTATTGCAGGAACGAAAGTGACCATTATTAACATGAACGCTGGGATGATTATTTTGTGAATTGAAAACATGCTTTTTATATCTAGATTTTTTTTTTGAATAGTCATTTTTTTCTCCGGAGAAATTCTCCAATTTTTTTTTAAGCCCTAGGAAATTTCCTTTTAGTGTTGTCTTTTAAATGGCGGCCATAGGGTCAAATCACGGTTGAAATATGTATTAAGTAACTGGGATTAAGGATCCTGACTCAACTTCATAAATATACCCGTAGACTGAAATTGCATCTGAGACCAGGGGATGACTTTGAATAGCTAAGACGTCGTGTTTGACAGTATCATGAAGCCCTTTAAATGTAAGCCAGTTGATGTCATGGCCCTCAGTTGTACCAGGTTTGGATGAGGAGCTGCCAGAAGCTTCATTATTTCTCCATTCCTGGCCATCAAATGTTGCTGTGTCTAAATTGCCCTCTAAAAGAGAAGCCATGATTTCATTTGTAAAGAGTTCCATTCCACAGTTGGTATGTTGGATAACAAACCATTCGTTAGTTCCTAGCAACTTGTGTGATATTACAAGGGATCGAATTGCGTCTTCAGAGGCTCTGCCACCCGCGTTTCTAACTATATGGGCATCTCCCTCATTCAATCCAGCAAATTTTGCCGGATCCAGCCTTGCATCCATGCATGTCAAGATTGCAAATTTTCTTCCTGGAAAAATAGGTAGCTCGCCTTTTGTAAAGCTATCTTTATAAAGGTTGTTAGAGGAAATCACTTCGCTGTGAATTTTTGAAGTTTGATTATTGTCAATTGTCATAAGTTCTCCATAAGCTAAAAAGCTTGATAAGTAAAAAATTAAATCTTAGGAAAATTTCCGTTTTAGCACTTTCTTTTAAATCGCTGCAATAAGATCAAATCACGATTAATTACATATTATTAGAAAAGAGAAAATTGTAAATAGTCTATTTTTACATACTACTTTGTAAAAAAAATTTCTAAATTTTTAATGTCTTTGCAAAGCTAAAGATATCACCAGCAAGAATATCTGGGTTTTCTAGGGCTGCAAAATGCCCTCCTGGATATTGATTCCACTGCGCAATATTATAAATTTTTTCTGCATGAGCCCTAGGAGGTCTTGCAATTTCATTTTCAAAAATTGCGCCTGCCATCGGTTGGCTTATCTTATTAAAACTAAAACCAATTGGTCCATTCTCATAATAAAGCCTTGCAGATGATGTGATAGATTCAGTAAACCAATACAAAGAGATAATAGCCAAAACTTCATCTAGGGGAACAACTAATTGATCAGATTCTTTGGCCGCCCAGCCATGGAATTTTTCAATAATCCAAGCGGCTAGCCCAACAGGAGAGTCATTTAATCCATAGCCCAAGGTTTGAGGTTTGGTGCTTTGAATCGCATAA
>Ga0209714_1000930_pt1 | contig 16433 bp, 32 predicted proteins | sample COGITO_mtgs_1104_5_FD_185517 | JGI IMG/M metagenome (GOLD analysis project Ga0209714, IMG submission 185517) | Pelagic marine microbial communities from North Sea - COGITO_mtgs_110414 (SPAdes) (version 2) | ecosystem: Environmental > Aquatic > Marine > Epipelagic ...
ATTTGAACTTGAGAATATCATAGAGTGGTGGAGAAACAAAGCTTCCAAACGATATGAGATTCTTAAGAACGAAGGTAGACTACGTCGAACTATTGAGACGTGGAATGTAAATGCAGATGATATTGATATTATTAGGTGATATGTTATGGTTAATATGAGAAATGTTATGGTTAATATGAGAACGCCCTCGAAAATTATATGGGTTAGATACAGTGATTATTACAAGGTATGTGATAAACAAGCTTTGAGGGGCGGATGTTATTCATTGGTATTTACGGAAATGAAACCGGAATCATATCAATATCCTTGTGAGTTTGAAGAGAGTGTATACTTCGGTGAGTCTGCTGGATATTATTTAGACCCACAAGGTTCTGGGAGACTAAAAATTAGAAGTCACATACACAAACGTATGACTAATCATCACAAACCCTTAACTACAGGAAAAGGTGGTGAGTCTAATATGAAAAATATTATTGGAAAATATGGATATGGTGAACATATACTTAACGGCACAATCACTGGTATACCCCTATGGTTGTGTATACTAGTACCACGTGAAGATCTCCCTGAATCCATGGTTAAGGCTTGGGTACAATTCCACGAAAGAGATCAAATTCTTAGTTACATGTTGACATTCGGCCGCAGTCCTTTAGGCAACAACGATTGTGATTCTCATAAAGATCCAGATTCTTGGTCAACCAAAACATTACAGAAAATGGGCAGTCTAGAATCATTCATGTCATAATTGTTTCTTATGCGATAAAGTTATAAGCATATAACAAAACGGTCTAAAAAAAGTTATTTTTTTGCCCTCGTAAGTCATTGATTTATCGAGGGTTTTTTGCGTCTAATTTTCTCCTTACAAATCAATGACTTAGCGCTTGTGTTTTCACAACATTTACTGTATAATTACTATGTAATCAACGAGAAGAGAGAGAACTAAAGATGGAAAAAATGACAAGAACTGCTGCCTCTTATGAAACCTATGCCGAGTACGTTGCTGCTCGTCGTGCGACACGTCACCACGTTTTGCCTGAGACCTTGTGGGCTGCGTTGAAAGAAGACGAGTCTTTGTGTAACCCTCGAATGGCTGAAGGGTTTGCCGAGTTTGAGGCTGCATGGGAAGTGAAAGATGTCTCTTTGAGATTAGACCCTAGTAAACCTGCTTACATCGTGAGGACTGTATAATGATTAACTATAAAGCATTTGATGTTGCTGTTGTTGGTGAGACGATTGGTTGGAAATCTGCTGCCGGTTATCTTGAAGGTAAGATCACTCGAATCGACACTCGCAAAAACACTGCTTGCAAGAAGACTCTCAGTGATTGGGTGATGGTTGAGTTAGACCCTTACTTTGCACGATTTGAAGGTGAGAAGGCGTATCTCAACGCAAACTTCCTGATGGCAAATGGAAAGGTTCGTAATATTCTTTCTGGTGGATATGAGGAGGTAGCATAATGATTGTCGAAATGAAATGTAACTGGTCGTGTGACCGACCCGTGATCGAGATCTTCAAAGAAAGCACCGGTGGTCCTGTCAGGGTTGGTGAAGGGTTTACTCCTAACTTCCTAGCGTATCATATCCTTGCCAATGGTGGTCCTGCTCCGGAGATACGTGGTTTTGTTCCGGAAACCCACAACGATCTCTGGGATGCTACGTGTGATCTCCTATGAAGAAGGGTGAGACGTATACGTTCCCTAACCCTACCGACCCAATTGGTGCGATGATCAAGCGTCATCGCCTTCAAGTGTTGGTTCACAGTTGCCTGTATTACTCTCTGGATGAGAACATATGGGATGACCACAAGTTCGATGATGTCTGTAAAGACCTCGTAAACCTGCTCAAAGTGTATCCAGAAGCGTATTCTGATCGATTTGACGAGTATTTCGAGGGTTGGGATGGTAGTTCAGGGTATCACTTCCCACACCGTGACCCATGGGTCTTAGGTGCGGCTCAAAACTTGCTTAGATCAAAAAGTTATATTGATATAACCAAATAGTCTAAGAAATGTGTTGACAAAACATTAAATACCTGTCATAATATGATTTTAAACGATTGAGAAAGGGTGATCAAATGAAGAAAGGTTCTACGTTTTTAGAGTTTGGTAGAGTTCCAGTATCAGTGGAGAGAGAGTTTGAACAGTACGATTATTTAGAGTCTGACATGGAAAACTGTGTCGAATTTGAAGCCGTGTCTGAAACTGATTTCGACCATTTTGATGAAGTTTCTGATGCCAAGAAATTGATTGAAGCCGCCTTAGAGAAATTGTCCGAAAGAGAACGTAAGGTCATATACATGCGCTTTGGTATCGGTTGTCGGACTGATCATACCTTAGAAGAAACTGCGTTTGCGCTCGACACGACCCGTGAAAGGATCCGTCAGATTGAATCTAAAGTTATCAGGAAAATGCGGAATATGACATATTCCTAAAATTCATCTAAAAAATGCTTTACAAACATTTAAAAGTATGCGATAATATGATTTTAAACAATAGAGAAGTGAGAAAAAATATGCCTGATTTTGCCTTTGAAGTTGCTCCAAACGATGCTGCTACTTGTAAAAGTTTGATCAAAAAATTCGAAACCGAAGGGTTAGAATTGACTCTCGATGTCGCTGGAACGACTGCTCGTTGTGTTCGCCCCAGCAAAAGATCACGGCTTGGTTACGTAAATGTTTTTCACTACTACTTTCGTTCAACCGAACGCATGTTTGAGTTCTGTGATAAACACCTTGTTGACCTCGAAGCAAAACGAGAGTACAAAGCAAAACGTGCCGTAGAAAAGAAAGAACGAATAACGATGGCTCGTAACAGTGTAATCGTTGATGACATCTTTGTTTCTTCTTGGGGTTACGAGCAGACCAACGTTGATGCGTTTCAGGTCGTAGAGAAGAAAGGCAATGCTTCTGTCGTATTGCGACCTATCGCTTGTCGTGCTGTTGAGGGTACTGAAATTTCACACGGCATGGCACAGAATGTTGTTCCTGTTCACAATGCTTTCATTGGTGAAGAGACAATCACCAAGCGAATCACTGAGTATGGTATCAAGATCAACAGTTACAGCAGTGCTTTCCAGTGGGATGGTAAGCGAGAATTCTACAACAGTTGGTATGCATAAAAGTTATATGCTTAGATCAAAACGATCTAAGAAATGTGTTGACAAAACATCATTTATCGTTTATACTAGTATAGTAAAATAAAGAAATGGAGAACAATATGGGTACATTAGTAGATACAAACACCGGCGAGTTTCTTGAGACTGGTGATCTTGGTAATCTGTTAGAGTATGTCAATGCTCTTGAAGAAATGGGTGTGGTGCACAGCCTTAGAGTGTACCTTGATGATGAAGCATATGCGGAGGTTGCGTAATGATTGTTACAGAACACATCAAGTTTGTTCTTAGTGAAAAAATTGAGTTAATGGAATTAACCAAGAGAGATTCATATGATGAAGGTTATCTCGATGCATTGGATTTTGTTCTCAATTTAATTGAGTCGGAAGAATCAGAAATCAATTACGAGGAGGTAGTATAATGGTCCCATGGTATGCAAAAGGCGAAGTCGGTGAGTACTTGATTCACGCACTTGATTTGATTCAAGACGGGCAGATCAACGATGCTATCAGTGCTTGTCTCAGTGTTGGTATGAGTGACGAAGAAATTGATGAGTTTTTATCTGCTGAAGGAGTTGCACAATGAGAGATTTGACTGGTAAGATTTGCGAAATCGATTATGTCGGTTCGAGTGTGAGAGTTCTTGGTAAGATTACTCAGTCGCGGTACAGTTCTTATGCTGGTGTGACGCACCACTTTGAGTTCATGACCCCGTTTCGGTTTCGAGTCGGTACCGACCATGAAGTCATCCGTGAAGTTGGCGATAGTTCTCTTACGGAAGATAAGATGGTTGTAAAAGTATGGGAGACAGTGTAATGGAAAAGGTAAATTTGTCTGGTTTGGACGCAACAGAAATCTGTGAAATTCTTCACGAGAAGTGTAAGTTTCACGACTGGACTTACATGATGTCGGATGACAGCCGTGCGTATCATGCTGGTCTTGCGGAAGCAGATGAGATTGAATACATCCGTGGTGTTCTTGATGCTATGGGGTTTGAGATGACCGCCAAAACCATCATCGAAGGATGGAAACCAAACAGTTTAAAAAAAGAAGGATACTTAGTATGAGTGAATTAACAACCAACCCAAAAGCGTACCTGAACGGTTCTTATGTCAATTTTGAACGCAACGGTAAACGTGCTACGGGTTTCGTTTCGGAAGTCTTTGACGAAGGTTTTGCTGTGGACATGGTAGTCCACGACGACAAGGGTTTTCCTGGTCATAACACGGAATACACCGTGTTCGTAAAAACGGATGAGGTGTATCGATGAAGAAAATTAACGGTTTGATGTCTGGTATTGAAAAATCATTCGATGAACATGAAAAAAAGTTTGATCGTCTTGAACTGGCAATCATCGGATTGTATATTCTCAACGTTAGTATTGTTGCCGCAGCAATTTTTTTAGGAGTGTTTTAATGAGTTTTGAAGAAGCAGTGGTTGGGTTTGCTGATTGGTATGAGGCATGTCTTGAGTCTGGGATCCTGCCAGAACAAGTGGTTGCCGCTCAAGGTGAAATGATGCTATTAACAGATTACGAAACTATAAGGAAGTTCGATGAGTTTTGCTAAAATGCAGGAGGCACTTCGTGCCGAAGGTTGGTTCGTTGAGTGGAACATGCCGTGTTGTCAATCGTGTGCGTGGGGTGAAGTCGAGCACACTGATATGACCAAAGTGTTATTCAATCATTCTCAAGACTGTGAAGTCACTGACACGAGTGATAAAGATTGCGAATACTGTGACGGTACAGGTTTCGACTATGAAGACGATGTCCATTGCAGACATTGTGAAGGTGAGGGTTTCGTTTCATGTGACTTAGAGGATCTCGACTATGAACCTGACACCAGTGTGGGTGGATTTGTTTGTATGCCTCCTACCGAGTGTGACGGATCTATGTTCTGTTTCGATGGCACCGACGAAGGTGTTGCAAACTTCAAGGCAATCATTCCTCTCATTGAGGAGAGTGGTTGTAAAGTAAACTGGAATGGCAGTGGTAACACCCGCCCTGATATAAGTTGGGAGTATTGATATGATAACAAAAGAAGATGTAACGGTTTCACCCTTGGGAATAACACCTATGATGTCTTATGAAGATAAGATTGCCAAGGTGCTCAAGGTTTATGGAGACGTTGAACAGGCATGGAGGAGTGGTAAAATTTCCCTCTTTACATTGAACGATTTATCTGATATAATGGATGAATATACAGATTTAATTGAGGAGAAAATATAGTGGGTAGGATAGAAAGTGTAACAGGTGAGAAGTTGGTCAAAGATTTTGAGATTCCAAATTTCGATGAGGTTGAGGCTGAGTTAGATCAATTTTTGTTTGAACTAGGTTTCGGATTAGTCAGCACCTTTTACGGTAAGACCAATCCTAAAGATATGACCCGAGAAGAGATGCGGGCAGTGTCTGAATATGCCTTTAAGATTAATAGTTCCACCGCATTGTGCCGAGCATTGCGTCATGTGATTACCGCCTGGGAAAATATGAATGAGACTACGATTGATCAGGCCGCTGTGTATGATGTACCATGAAAATTGTCTTAATACCTTAACACGGTTTAAAGACAATACTATTGATTTGGTGATCACGTCACCCCCTTACAACATGCGTCGAAGAGTTTCGAATGGTAAACTCATTTCTCGTGGGGATGACACTCCAAAGAACGTTGCCAAGTACAGTGAGTTCACGGACGATCTACCCACCGAAGAATACTTGGAGTTTCATTCGAAAGTTCTAACCGAATGTCTCCGAGTATCTAATCGAGTCTTTTACAACATTGCTGTTGTTGCTGGTAGTAAGCAAGCATTGTTTCAGATGATCGGTAAATTTGCTGAGAGTCTAAAAGACATCATTATCTGGGATAAGGGTCACGGGGAACCAGCAATTCAGGAAGGCGTGTTGAATCGTCAGTTCGAATTCATCTTGGTCTTCGAGAAGGACTACCCTATTTCTAGGATGTTTCGAAAAGATGTTTACTTCAAGCGAGGCACACTATCTGATGTGTGGAAAATTCCCCGTGAGAAGCATGCTAAGGGTCATCAAGCAGTGATGCCAAGCAGGATGGTGAAAACTATACTGGAAAATTTTAGTTCCGAAGGTGACCTCGTGTATGATCCCTTTATGGGTGCAGGAACCACCGCAGTTGTATGCGAGCAGATGAATCGTCGCTGGATTGGTTCTGAGATCAGTGAAGAGTATGTTGCTCTTGCACGTCAAAGAGTTTCAGAAGTAAATACGCTTAATGCGTTTTTTGAGTAGGAGAAATTAATGAGAGTTTTCGGATCTTATAAGTATGACTACAACGGCCGCAAACGTAAACCTAAAAAACCTAAAGGAGAAGTATGTGTCAAGTATGTCCCGCCTAAGTTTTCGGAATACAAACCAAGTTCGTCGTATGCAAGCCAACGTGCGGCAGAGACAGAACGCTTCCCATCGGCACCTCTTACTCCGAGAAAGGCAGGAGGAGACAAGCGAGAGTCTCAGCAATACACCGGAGATTTTGTCATTGGAATCGCCACCCTTCACAAATCCAACGCAGTTCCAGTAAGCAATCCAAAATATGCTCGTGAAATATCGGATATGATATCGTGAGTAATCGACGACAAGACAAAACTACAAAGAAACAGATTGTAGAATGGGCAATACGTAACTTAGATGAATGTGGTATGGGTTGTGATGCGGATGAATATCATTGCCGGTGTTGGAGGTGTGGTTATGTTAGGAACACCGAAAGGTGTCATGTCATTCCGCATTCATTAGGTGGACCTGATGAACCTTATAACTACAGACTGTTATGCTCCGAATGTCATCATGAAGCACCTAATGTTGTTGATCCGAGTGCAATGGATAAATGGATTAGAGACACGAGTGTTCCAACTTATGATACCTTTTGGGAAATGAGGGGAATAATGGAAAGCATCATGAAAAAAACCTCGACACATTTTGGACATAAAGGTATAAATGATTCAACAAAGGAATGGGTACTCGAAGAGTTCAGAAAAGAGTGGAAGAAAAAACAGGACAATGACTATAAAGAAATTTCGGAGATGATATCGTAATTCAGACCATATAAATACTTTAAAATTATTTGGAGTAAATTATGTACGAATATAGGTGTAAACTGATTAAAGTGGTTGATGGCGACACAGTTGATGTTGATATTGATCTTGGATTTGGTGTTTGGTTAAAGAAAGAACGAGTGCGAATCATGGGCATTGACACACCCGAGTCACGTACCCGCGACAAAGTAGAAAAGGTATTCGGTAAAGCCGCAAGCAAGCGATTGAAGGAACTCCTTGGTCCGAACCCAGTACTGAAAACCCAGATTGCTCGTGACGGTGAAGACATGAAAGGTAAGTTCGGTCGTATCCTTGGTGACTTTGATGTGTATGATGCGACCACTGATGCATGGCGTCCGGTTACTGCTGTCATGGCATTTGAAGGTCATTGTGTGCCCTATTTTGGTGGATCTAAAGAAGAAACTCAAGCCGCACACATGGACAATCGCCGCAAGTTGATTGAGGCTGGTGTGGTTGATATGACGCTGGAAAAAGCAGGTTTGTAATGTACCTCTGTATCTGCAATAGAATCACCGAATCTATGCTTGCAGAAAACTCGTTTCTCATTGATGTGATCGGTTCCAAGTGCGGTAAATGCCTTGAATCAGAGTCGGTCAACGATGGGGAACGAGTTACTTATATAACTAACCCTTCTAAGAATATAACAAAAATTTCTTAAAATAAGTGTTGACAGATCATCTTTTGTATGGTATTATAACATCTGTTATAAAGAAAATCACAAAGGAAATATCATTATGAGTCACGAAGTAGAAACAATGGCATACGCTGGTCAAGTCCCATGGCATGGTCTTGGAGTCAAAGTAGCAGCAGATCTTACCCCCCGCCAGATGCAGAAACAAGCAGGTCTAGACTGGACAGTGGTCAAGCGACCTTCATTCGTCACCTATGACGGTGAGATGATCAACACTGGTACCAACGCCTTGTTGCGCGAGTCTGACAACCGAGTTCTCTCGCCGAGTGTGGGTGATGGTTGGGAACCTGTACAGAACACCGAAGCATTCGATTTCTTTGCTGAGTTCTGTGCTGCCGGTGACATGGAAATGCATACTGCTGGTTCTCTGAAAAACGGTGAGATCGTGTGGGTTCTTGCGAAGATCAATGAGTCCTTTGATGTTCTTGGTGAGGATAGAGTTGACAACTATATGTTGTTCTCTAACCCTCATCAGTATGGCAAGTCCCTGAACGTCCGTATGACCCCCACAAGGGTCGTTTGTAACAACACCCTCACTATGTCACTCAACGGCACCACGAACAATGAGATGAAGTTGAACCATCGTCGTACTTTCAACCCCGAAATGGTAAAACAACAGATGGGTCTTGCTCATGAGAAGTTTGAGCAGTATCGTGATGCTGCGCGGTTCATGGCGGGTAAAAATGCGTCAACCGGAGACTTAATTCAGTTCTTCAACGATGTATTTCCTGCGGCCAACACCAAGAAGAAGGAAGCAAAGGTGTATGCAGACCTCTCAACCACCGCCAAGAGCGCCTATGATGTCCTAGAGACGCAACCAGGCGCTGAGTTCGCCATGGGTTCATGGTGGAATGCTCTCAACGCTGTGACCTTTGTGACGGATCACAGAGTAGGTCGATCTGCCGATACTCGGATGACCAGCGCATGGTTTGGTGCGAATCAGGCACGTAAGTTGAAAGCAACCAACCTTGCCTTGGAATTGGCGACAACAGCATAGATGAAAAACGGGAATATAACGTATTCCCAAATTTCATGGTTCGGAGGGTTGACTTTACCCTCCGAACCTGTCATAATATGTTTTTGAAATGAGGAGTTTGCGATGTTTAAAGACTATAAAGATATCCCCGCCAAGTACCGTCGCGTCATTCTGGACGAGACCCTTGAGAAACGGATCAAGAATATACCTCTAGCCGAGTGTATTGAAATCGTAGAAGATTACATTGAGTTTGAAAAGACCAATGAATCACTTCGAAATTATGAGGTTCTTGTCTCCAGAAATGGCACTAAAGCAAAGTATGTATTTACTGAACCTGATGAAGCCCTTAGGAAGTTAGATGAAGTTATAGGGCACTTCACCAAAGATCGTGGTGTTACAGCAGTACTCAAGCAAGCGGATAGAATCATTCGTGCATATGTAAAAGGCATGTGGATCACACCCGCACCAAAAGATGTTTTACTCGTTAAGGAGAAAGTGTAATGGAAATGACTATTAGTGTTATGCAGATGTCACAATGTTCAGACGATGTGGCAATTGATCGGGTTAAATATTTTTATGGAGAGGTGCGTGATATCTATGCGGACGTTAAAAACTGTGCAGTCACCTTTGCGCGTGACTATGATCTTACTAGTGGCAAACAATCTTTGGTTGAAATGAAAGAAAACCCCGAAGGGTTGCCTTCTGCGTATATATACAGTGAAGGCAAAATAGAACATATGTTCTTCGCAACCAGACAAGGAGGGGTATTATAATGAAAGTTCAATTCGAAAATATGTGGACTGTAGGAGATGAGTTTCATTTTCTGCCCAGTTTATCTGTAGTTATTTCTGGTGGAAAATATTTCTTCTATGCGATAGAGTTTTCCTTTCTTACTCATCGGTTCATGATGTCTAAATCCCATGCTGACTAATGTGCCATCTCCCTGTATTGGGGTCTGTATGTTAGATCCGACATGGGGACAGATGTGTGTGGGTTGTCACCGATTTATTATAGAAATCAACAACTGGAGTCATTACGACGATGAAGAAAAACAACAGATTATTGACAGGATTGAAACACTTAGGGAGGAAGATACGTCCGAATATCCAGACTATAGGTGATGCTTTTGTGGTGCTTATCATAGTACTTACCGTAGTCGGCATATTTAAATTTATTACAGTGGAATATGACTCAAAATCTGAAACAATTAAAGAAACGGCGCCTCTTGAAAAGACACATGAAACAAATGAAGAACCAGAACCAGAGTATGTACCAAGCGGACCAGGAAGTACAGAGAAAACTTGGTCAAAGCAAGAAAATGAATGTCTTTCTCTTAATATATACCACGAGTCTCGTAGTGATTCTTTCGCTGGCAGGATTGCTGTTGCTGATGTAACTCTCAATAGAGTTGATAGTAATCTATTTCCTAACACCATCTGTGAAGTTGTAAAGCAAGCCAACATGCGAACGAACTGGAAAGGCAATGTGGTTCCTGTTCGTGGCATGTGTCATTTCTCATGGTTCTGTGATGGGTTGAGTGATGAACCCATGGAACTAGATGCGTATGAAGAAGCACAAATCATTGCTGAGATGTCACTCAGAGGTGGTTGGAGAGGAATCTCAGAAGGTGCTACACATTATCATGCGACTTATGTAACCCCAAACTGGATCAATGATCGTGGCATGGTGCCTGTAGGTCGCATCGGAGCTCATAAATTCTATAGGTGGCATTAAGTATAAATACATTTAATAAATCTTAAAGAACTGTAATGGCATACGATTTTTTCCCCAAGAACGTAGAAGAACTTCGAAAGAAGACCAGTGGTTATCCAGCAAAACAACAAGGTGAACTTTACCTGTTGTATACCTATCTGAAAGATAAATACCCCAAATTAGAAACGCCAATCAACCTAGATATTCAAAAAAAAGGAAAGGTTAATGTTTCGCGGCAGTTGCAAGAAGATACAACAATAAAAAAAATCCAGACCGGTGCTAATATCAGTCTAAGTTTGAAATTTGGTAACGGTTCATCTGGTAACCGTGGAGTCAACAATCGAGGCAATTTATTCGAACCCGAGTTTGCGAAGGCTTTGTTGGATTGGTGGAGTGGTGACAAAGTTTCCGATATCAAAATGCTTAATGCGATTGAAGACTTAAATAAAACCTATGAACTTAGAAAAAGTAAAACATTTAACGTAGATATTATGGGCGGTGAGAATACCAGACGCCCTATCATATACCAACCAAAAATCCATCTAGACAACCCCAAAGGTTCTGGATATGATGTGGGTAAAAGTGTTACCGATATCACACTCACTACTGATAAACAATCCATATTTCTTTCGCTAAAACTTGGTACCACTACTACGTTTTTTAATGTCGGGATTCGAACTGTGTTGCCGCCGGATGATATAAAAGCTTATAATATAAAAAACCCTAACGGCAAAAAACTTTTAGAATTGTTCAATATAGACGAAAAATCGTTTTGTGATGTATTCAACGGTAAACTGTCACGTGGATATTCTAATAACGTAACACCAAAACCCGGCGCCATGGATGAGTTGATGAAGACTGGCATTGGAAAAGGATATCATATCATTCATAAAATGACAGGAAAAATTATATCCAAAAAAATGGATGATGCGGCACTAAGAAAGGCCGCAAACGTTAATAATGTCACTATATTTTATGGCGGTAAAACTGGTACGGGTAAAAGAATAGACATGGAAATGGAATCTTCTACGTACAAATTCAAATTAAATATAAGAGACACTCAAGGTGGAGACGGTTATCCGACTCGACTAATGTGTGATTTCTCATACAAGTAGGATGATATGCTAACATTAGATGATTTTATAACAGAACAGAAGAACACTCACATGACCCACATTGAGGACAAGGTTCTCTACGGTGGGGTTAACGGTACACGCCAAGCAATCTTTGCTCTACGTGATATGCGTGATATGTTGGGCGGGCATGGTGGTTCTGTGTCTGTCAAGTGGGACGGTGCTCCTGCGGTATTCGCTGGAACAGATCCCAGAGATGGCAAGTTCTTTGTTGCAAAGAAAGGTATCTTCAATAAGAACCCCAAGGTCTACAAAACTAAAGAAGATATTGACAATGACACATCTGGTGATCTCAACAAGAAACTTCAACTAGCACTTACGCATCTACCCGCACTTGGCATCAAAGGTGTTATTCAGGGAGACTTTCTGTTTGATCAATCTGAACTAAAGACTAAGACGATTGATGGGCAGAAGTATGTAACCTTTCATCCTAATACAATCGTCTATGCTATACCTGAAGCCCAAGCTGGAACTGTCAAGAAAGCAAAGATGGGCATCGTATGGCACACCACGTACACTGGCAACACCTTTGAGTCTATGAGTGCATCGTTTGGTGTTGATGTGTCTAAACTAAACAAGTCTAGTGCGGTGTGGTCACAAGATGCCTTTTTACGTGATCTTACGTCTGCTACTATGACTAAACGGGAGACCGCAGATGTTAACAAAACTTTATCGCAAATTGGAGTTCTTTTCAATTCTATTAGCGGGTCGACATTACGAACATTGGAAGGAAACCAAGTCCTCGCCCAACACATTGAACAGTTCAACAATACCTATGTCAGAACAGGGCAAATCATCGGAAACAGCAAAGCCCACACAGCAAAGTTAATCAAATGGATTACCGCCAAATATCAGAAAGAGATTGATGCTAGGAAGAGTGATAAAGGTAAGAGCACCCAGAAAGCCAAATTAGATGCCCTGTTAGTGTTCTTCTCTGATGCTAACAAAGAAAATTTAACTAGGATGTTTGAATTACAGAAATTGATCGTACTTGCGAAATTAAAACTTATAAATAAACTTAATCGTTTGCAAAACGTAGACACTTTTGTCAAGACCAGAAAAGGTTATAAAGTGACAGGTGCCGAAGGATACGTTGCAATCGATAAACTTGGTGGTGATGCGGTGAAGTTGGTGGACAGAATGGAGTTCAGTTACAACAACTTTTCACCCGATATTTTAAAAGGATGGGACTCAACCAGTAGAGGATAACGATGTTATCATTTAAAGATTTTATTGTAGTAGATTACAAACCTGGCGAGCACGAACTTGTCAAGTATGCCGCACACAAAAGGCATCGTGGTCGCATCGGCGAAGAAACCACTGACGAAGCCTTAGACTTCTCCCAAAGACGAGCCCGCGCTCGATCCATGAAAAAGAACAAAGCCAAGATTGCCATGGGTCGAAAACGTATGGCTAAAAAACCCGCTGACGCTGAAAGATTAATGAAACGTGCAAATAGACAAGCGCGTATGGATATGTTCAAAAAACTATCTAAGGATACTCCTAAAGGTGATGTAGATGTTGCTCGCAGACAAGGGATAGAGAAACGCCTAGATAAGTTAAAGCCACGTATTCAAAAGATTGCGAGAAAAATGTTACCTCAGATTAGGAAACAGGACAAAGAACGAAGAATGGGCAAGTCAGGAAATAAATAATGTCTTTAAGTTTTAAACAATATCTTGTGGAAGAGCAACGTGAAGTTTTCTTCACGTTTGGTCGTATGAATCCGCCCACTATTGGCCATGGTAAATTGATGAAGGTGTTGGCCACTAAAGCAGGCAAGAATCCTTACAAGGTATATCTCTCACAGTCTAGTGATCCTAAGAAAAATCCACTATCGTATACCGATAAAGTTAAGCACGTTAGAAAGATGTTCCCTAAACAAGGTAGAAGCGTCATTCTTAATAATAAGATCCGCAACGTTTTTGAAGTTGCGGTTTCTTTATACGACCAAGGTTTCAATAGAATTACTATGGTTGTGGGTTCTGATAGAGTTACTGAGTTTCAAACACTTCTCAACAAGTACAATGGTGAGAAAGCACGACACGGCTTCTATAACTTTGAGAAGATCAGTGTAGTATCTGCTGGCGAACGTGATCCAGACGCTGAAGGTGTTGAGGGCATGAGCGCGAGTAAACAACGTGATAATGCCAAGAACAATGACTATCAATCATTTTCACAAGGCTTGCCATCAAGCATGTCTAATCGTGATGCCAAGAAACTATTCAACGATGTTCGCGTAGGCATGGGTTTGAAAGAAACGGTTCAGTTTAAAAATCATGTCGCCCTTGAATCTGTTAGCGATCTTCGTGAAAAATATATTTCTGGAGATTTGTTTAATGAAGGTGATCGTGTTATAATTACATCTTCAAAGAAAGAAGGTTATGTACATCGTCTGGGCACTAACTATGTTATTGTAGCATTAGATGAGGGTAGAGTTTCTCGCCAGTGGTTAGAAGCAGTAGAGAAAACAGATCGTTGGTACAAAGATGAACCCGAATGGGGCACTCCAGAGTCTACCAAGTCTGCTAAGAAGACTACTCCTGGTGAAAAGAACGAAGATCAAGTTGCTAATACTCAGATGAAAATTGATCGGGAAAAAGAATCTGATAAGATCAAGTTTGATCAGATGCTCGACAAAGCGCGATTAGCCAGAGCAGTACGCAAGAATCGAGGGCTTCCACCTAAACCTACTAAAAAAACAAACGAGGCTGGTGGTGACAAGATGAACGGTGTAAAGTTTGATCCTAAATCTACTGTGACATTTAAAAGCCTAGTAAGTAAGAAAAAGGTATAAATAGTCTCATGAAAACCTTTAAAGAAGCAGCATTAAAATTACGTCAAATGGACGTTAAACCTGCCGCCAAACATATGGCGTCTCAACATATTGAGAAGGGTAACTTCAAGAAGACGTTGGATCTTTTAAAGTTTTTAGGTAAGAAAGTAAATGTAGATAAGTCTACTGAAGGAAGCAGTAAAGCACTTTGGACAATAGAGGCAACAATGAAAAATAGTACGACAATAAATGAGTTGACCACAGTAGACCGAGAAAAGTTGGTCAAAATGTTTGACAAATTGAAAAAAGGTTCTACCGTTAAAATCAAGTCTAATGACTCTATCAAGAAGGGTGATGACTACATTGAATTTGTTGTTAAATCAAAGAGTACAGTTCGTAGGGGGGAAGTAGAAAAGATTACCCTTGCTAACAAAGGAAATCCAACCGGTGTAAAAAGATTCTTATACAAAAGAGTTGGTACTTCGATGGTATCATTTGCCGTTGGTGACATGGCAGCCTCTATTGTAGATATTAAAGAGTCAGTCAATGAAGATGATGATCCGTGTTGGGATTCTCATAAGCAAATAGGTATGAAGAAGAAGGGAGGTAAAATGGTTCCTAATTGTGTGCCAAAATCAGAAGAGATCTTAACAAAAGCAGCACGAAGAGACAAGGATGCCAAGAAAGCAGTCAAGACACTGAAAGATATTCGTAAGGGTAAGTATAAAGGTGTCAAGATGGCAAACGAAGGTCAGAAACCCGTATCGCAGATGACTCCTGCTGAGAAAGCAGCAGATGCTAAGAGACGCAAAGAATACAATGCCTATCAGAAGTCTAAACGCAACGAAGTAACAATGCAAAAATTAAGAAATGCACCTAAAGGTGCTCCTGTGATGAAAAAAGCAGGTAAAGATGCAAAAATGTTAAGATTTGTTCTAAATCGCGATGTAAAATTAAGAAAAGAATCTATTGAACTTGATGAAGCAATTGACTTCCGTAAAGCACATCAAGAAATCATGGCATATGCCAAGAAGAGTGGTGGTATTGACAAGACTGACTTTGAGAAGGTTGCATACTACGTCAAAGCAATCGGTGACAATCAGAACACACCTAACGTAGCAAACAAAGCATTCATGGCAATGAAGAAGTTTGTTGGTGATATGGATACTGATCCCCGTGATGGTGTGATGTTGATGCTCAAGAAGCATGGTATGATGAAGAATGGTCGTTTGGTGCAAGAGTCTATTACCGAAGGTGCGCTCGGAAAACAATGGGTAAATGGTGCAAAAAGGGTTAAATCTGGTAGTATCACTCTAGTAAAAGCAAAGTTTGCTTACGATTTACATACTGTGATGAAAAATGGTAAGAAGGTTGGTACTTTTGTTTTCGACGATGGTCCAGACGCATTCTCGGTAACGAATATGTCTACCAAGAAAGTCAGTTGGGCAGATCAGATCGATGATATTCCTAAAATGTTTGAGTCGAAAGCGCCTGCACTAAAAAGTTCAGATTATGCGAAAGGTACTTATCAATCTGCACAGGCATTCAAAGATAAGTTTGCCAAAAAGAAGAAAGAGAAGAAAGAGTCTGTTGATGAAGCATCTAAAGAAGGTACGGTTCGTATCATTGATTTGGGTAACAAAGGACAAGACAAAATTCGTAAAGAGTTGGGTGTTGATAAACTTCCAAACAAAGGTTTCCAAGTACAGGTTATGACTAAGGGTAAATTTGTAAACCAAGGTAAACCTTACAAGACTATGAAGGATGCAGAGAAAGTTCGAAGTACTGGACAACACTCAATGCAGTTCGATGAAGCAGCACTTGAAGAAAAGACTAAGTGGAAAATGGGTGATGGTCGTCCAAGAAACGGTGCTCGCATAGAGAACGAAAGATTCTGGGACTTACCGTATGATTCTTTAAAGTATATCGCCAAAGATGCTGGTGAGGCCATGAAAG
>Ga0209714_1000943_pt1 | contig 16238 bp, 8 predicted proteins | sample COGITO_mtgs_1104_5_FD_185517 | JGI IMG/M metagenome (GOLD analysis project Ga0209714, IMG submission 185517) | Pelagic marine microbial communities from North Sea - COGITO_mtgs_110414 (SPAdes) (version 2) | ecosystem: Environmental > Aquatic > Marine > Epipelagic ...
ATTCAACGCGAATTCTGGGAGGACCGTCCCCGCTTGCCCGAGTAAGTTTTTTCAGCTCCTTTCTCACCATGAGCGCGAGGTCATCTACGTCTTCTTTCGTTCCATCCTTCTCTTTATCATCATCCTTCTCAACTTGGCCGACAAGATTGCAAAACTCTTCGAAGTTTAAGGTGCCATCGCCATCTGAGTCCAAATAGTCTACCAACTTATCGATCTCATCTGTCTTGAACTTGAATCCAAGGCTTGCGACACACTTCTTGAACTCCCTGGCCGATAATGTGCCGTCACCGTTCGAATCTGCCCTCTTGAACTCCTTTTTCACAGTCTTCTTGCTAAGGAATGCGTTGTCTCCGCTCTTCCTCATGATCCGTTTCAGCTCTTTTCTGACCATTAAGGCAACGTCGTCGATATCAGTTGCTTCTTCTTCCTCATCTTCGACCCTGCTCATCTTTTCGAACTGCAAATAGTAGATCTTACCATCCTTCTTCTTGTCGAATTTCTTGAGCATCTGCTTCACAACATTTGCGTCGAATTCAAAACCCAAATCCTGCAAACCACGCTTGAAATCACGCTTAGAAACAAAATCGCCACCCTCAACATCGAGTCTGCTGAATACCTTCTTGACCTTGGGCCTCTCTCCTCTCTTGATAAGCTTTTTCATCTGTTTCACCACGACTTTCTTTAGGTCGTTCTTGCTCATTTCGTTCTCGCTAGACGACGAATCATCGCTCTCGTTCTCATTGTCGTTGTCGCTATCGCTGCTAACATCGACCTTGCTAAACCTCTCGAACTCTTTCCAAGAGATCTCACCATCACCATCTTCATCCAACCTTTCAGTAAGCTTCTCAACTTGACTCGTGCTGAACTTGAACTCCATTTTGGTCAGCGCGCGCTTAAATTCTCGCAGAGAGAGCTTGCCGTTGCCATTTTTGTCAAAAGTCTTGAAGACAGATTTGAGTTTTGGTTTCTTGTCTTGTCTCGACAACCGCACAATTTCCTTCCTGACCATCTTTGCAACATCGCCATCACTGGATTTTGACCGCTTTGAACTTTTCTTTCCCTTCTTCCTTGCGCTCTTGGTGGTCTCCTCTTCACTATCGCTAGCACTGTCCTCGCTTTCACTCTCGCTTTCACTCTCGCTTTCACTCTCGCTTTCCTCATCGCTAAGCTTCAATCCCTTCAAGAACTCGTCGTACTTGATCCTGCCATTCTTCTTGCCTCCGAACTTATCCATTAGCGCAGTGGTTTCTTTCTTAGTTAGCACGACCTTCATCAACTTCTTGACGCCGAGCATAAATTCCTTCTCGTCGACATAGCCGTTGCCGTCCTTATCAAAAAACTCAAAACTGCGCTTCCCGCTGACACCCTTTTCCTCAGCTTTCTGGAGCTTCGCCTTCAGCTTCTTCATCAGACTGCTGATCTTGACACCCGAACTTTCCTTCTTAGATTTCTTCTTCGTTGACTTCTTTTTCTTTCCCTTCTCATCTCCTTCTTCCTCGCTGCTATCATCTTCATCGTCATCGTCATCATCGAGCACATCGTCCTCATCTTCACCGGCATTCTTCCGCATACCCCCACACTTGACAAACTCAAAGAACTTGTCAATAGAGAGGTTTCCACTCTCTTCATCATCAAAGCGCATGACCAGCCTGCTGCAATCACTCTTACTCAAAGTTACCCCCACCTTCTCCAAGGCCTTCTTGAAGTTACTTTGGCTGATAAGGCCGCTCATATTTTCGTCAAATTTTTCCAGCTCTGTCTTGACCTCCTTCTTTCCAACTCCACCCTTAGTGAGCTCGCTTACAACCTTTGCGGCAACATCGAAGTGGTTGGCGTCTTTGACGAAAACGCAGAAGTCACTAAAGTCAACCCATCCCTTGCCAGACAAATCCATAATGTTAAACAGCTGCTTCTCCTGGCTAGCGCTCATCCTAAAAGCCTTCAGACGCTTTAGCCCGTCGGCTAGCTGACTGATATTGAGCTTGCCGCGAGGCGTTGGCCTATCGAAAAATTTGAATGCCTTCTTGAGCTTACCCGGAACCCAGAACTCAAAGCGGTTCTTTATCATACTTCTGAGCTTCTCTTCAGTGCGCCAGCCGTCCGGGTCTTCCCACTCGCTGGGACGAACCGGCATCAAGCTGTGGAGCATTTCCAGGTACAACACCACACGAGCATCACTATCGAGCCCGCTTCCAGAGTTCCGCACGCTAGTAGGAGTCCTGAATTTCAGAGCGAGCGCGTTGATCTCTCCCTCTGTCATTCCGCTACCAAGCTCGCCCATGACGGTCTTAAAGTCGCCTATTGTAATACTTCCCTTGAAACCCTGATCGCAGCTTTCAAAAGCTGCACGATAGTCAATGCCCTTGCGGATGCACTTTCGCATCATATTTTTGAACCTACTAACGGCTTCCAACTCATCACCGGCGGCGTTTCCGCCTCCGGCGAAGGCTTCGGCAATCATCTCCTTCCACCCAACAGAACCGTCCCCGGCAGTGTCATAACGAGCCATGAGCTCATCCATGTCGTTATCCGAAAGTGTGGCCATTGAAGTTTTGTTTATGAGACTTTTCATTCCGCGTTTGAAGCTCCGCTTGCTGAAATACCCGATTCCATCCAGGTCGAGCTCGGAGAAAATCTCTCTTGCGGTGCGCGTAATTTCAGCGAGGTCCATGTCGATGCGATTAGACGCTGCTTGGAGCCGACGCAAAGCAGCAGCGCCGACCTTGTTCTCGTTTGTTGTCGTAGCACTGCTACCGGGGAATAACAACCTCAAAAGTGCGCGGTACCTGATAGCGGTTTTTTTCCCTCCACCGAACTCCACAGAGAGCGCCCGGGCCTCGGCCTCGGTAATCTTACAGCCAAGCTTTTTGAGTGCAAGGCGCGCTCCATCTTCGTCTACAAAGCCGCTAGCCTCGGTGTCAACGGCCTCGAAGACATCGCTCCACCTGACAAAGCTTCCGTTTTCACTGCGAGCAGCGAGACGCCTGAGGTTGGCCATCAAGCTTTCCATGTTCACCGCACCTCCCAAAATGGGGGGAGGAGAGTGGTCGTCAGGAGTCGCCCAGTTGAGGAAGTCTCCGTAAGGAACAGCGGTAGCTGTGACGTCCGCAGACGATTTGCCGAAATGTTGAGCTAGGACCACAATTTCAGCGCGAGTTAGGGTAAAGCCTGCGCACCGCACGGCAGCAGCGAAGCTCCTCAAAGGGAGCTTTCCCGCCCTCTTGTAGTCATAGTGCTTGAAACTTTCCGCCAAGGACTCCAAATTAGGTAGGCGTTTCTGGCACTCAATTACAACGGCGTGACATTTCAACTGAAGGAGTGCCATATCAAAGTCAGCACGAGACTTCTGCTGCTCGGGGAATTCATTGTCAGACGAGTTGGTGATAAAATCGACGAAATCTTTGTAGGTGACACCCTCACCACGCGGGTCTGCGCGGATGTAGAGGGATTCGAGCTCCGACTTGGTGAGCTTGAAGCCCAACTTGTCGAGCCCAAGTTGGAAATTTTCCTGGGAAATAAAACCTGTGCTGTCAGTGTCGAATTCCGCAAAGGCAGAGCGAAGACTGTCTGCGGCACTGCCGTCATCGCTCTTATTGTACTGGTTAAAGATCGAGCTCCGAAGATTATTCTCCACCTCGCGGAGGCTTAGCGCCGATTCCTGCTGGGTGACGTATTCCACGAAGGCAGAGTAGTAAATTTCTCCCCTCCTTTGGCTGAACTCAAACAGCATGCTAATATCATCCATATCGCTGCTGCTAATATGACCATAGCCAATTTCACGGAGAACATTATAGAAGTCTACACGTCTCACGTAGCCCTGTCCCTCAGGATCAAATTTGGCGAACTCGTCTAACGCGGAGGGAGCGTGGAGAAGCATCTTGGACATGAGGGAAAATCCGTTGGAAGGTGAGGGTTTCTTCCAGCTCATGAAATTCAAGAAGGAGCGGTAGTCAATCTGCGATCCAGTCTTTGTCTTTTGGAAATAGTCCATGGTGGACTTAAGTGCTTCGGGGGATAAATTCGCCATGCTGTCGAGAGATGTGATTACTGAGGCGAAGCGGCGGCGAGGCAGATACCCCTCATTCGTTTCGTCGGCAGCTTGGAGAGCTTTCTTTAACCCCTCCGGAAGAACTTTTGCTCCCTTGAAGTGCTTGCAAGTATCACTAAGGTGAGATTCCACATCAATAATGTTCATCGAGCTAGTAGGAAGGTGAACAACCTCGCTGGCGGCGTCCGTTTCCTCGAGGGCAGCAGAATCAATCGCCTCGGATACATTCCGGACCCCAGGGTGAGTCGCGGCCATGTCAGGGCGTTGAATCAACGGCGTTTCGTAGGGCTGCGGCTCAGCCTGGGTGGTAGGGACAGTCTTATTAAAGGAAGAGCGCGGAGACCGGCCACTAGGGGGCTTATTGATTCGTTTCTTGTTGGTTATATTTAGATCGTTTTCATTGTCACTGTCTACACCAAGATCTACCGATGCCGTTTGAGCGTTCGTATTTTGATTGAGCTCCTTAACGCGCTTTTCAAACTCGATCCGTTTTTTCTCGTTCTCAACAGACTGTTGCTTGGCGTTAGTATTTGCGGAGTTATTCTGGGTGGAATCGAATCGCTCATTGACCATCTCCTTGAAGTCTGACGTAGCGTGGCCACCGATGATCTCATCTTCATCGTCAACATCGTCAGAGACCTGGGCAATGTTGGAGAACGGCTTTGCTTTCGAAGTTATTGTCGACTGAGCTGGGTTATGATTCAAGAAGTCATCGTCCACAAGGTGGAAACCCATGGAGCGGAGGCATTCCTTGAACTGTAAACGGGTGATGCGACCCGACCCCGAAATATCGGCTTTCTGGAACGGAACCATGATTGGAGTTCCTAGACGGTGCAAATGTTGACAGCGCTTACGAAGCTTCTCAGTAATGATAGCAGTTGAAGAGGAGGAGGATGGCTCCGCAAATTTTTTGAAGTCCTGGAGAGTGACGGTCTTTTTCCCTCTCACATTGATGTGTGTAAAGACTGCCTCGAGCTCATCAGGAGGGATATTAATTTCCATTTTCATCAGACCAGAAACAAACTTCTCGTTGTCACAGATCAAATTATGCTGAGCATCGGTCTGATTCTGGCAGATTGCCTCAAAGAACTCATTCGTGGTGATCCCCTGCTCCTTGCGAGCGAGGACGAGGAACTCGTGGAAAGACTGGAGTGCCGCGACAACAGCGGGTTGCGGCTCAGCAAAACGTACGAAGTCAGTGTAGCAAACCTGACCATCCTTTTCAGGGGAGAATCGGGACATGATCTCCTCCACTTCTGGTGCAGTGAGGGCATTTGGACCGGCATCAGCGGGCCGTTTAAGAGGAGAGTTCCATTTAATCTCGATAGTGATCTTTCCAATCTGTCGGCCATTGCTATCATGAATTGGCAAATCCTCGTCGATGGCCTCGCCCTCTCCGAGAGGGGCGAGGGATACCTTCGACTCACCGATGACATCTGCGTTGTCGGCGTCGGCATTTCCGTCATCCTCTCCCGCATCTTTGTCGTCGAATACCGTGAATTGAATTTTGTACTTTCGCAAAAAGCGGAGGAGCTTCGGGTCGGTGACAATTGGGAATGAGACGCTGTGATCGAAGATGGGATCGGTTGAAGACTCGGAAACGTTGGTGAAGGTGTCCTGGAAGCCTAAAAGCTGGTAGTGAACGTAGGTAGAGGGGGAGCGTCGCCCGCGCTTAGACAGGCCTGAAATTGACTTGACAGTTACCGAGAGCTCGTTGGAGAGGCGGGCCTCCTCGCGAGGTCCCAGGTCGTTTAATAGACCAGATTTGGTGCTGTTGATGTTCGCGGTGGTTCCTTCGGGAGTGAGAACTAGCTCCTGCTTGAGATTGGAGCGGCTCGCGGCCTCGATGCGAGAGCGTTCCTCCGGGTGCCGATCCAAGAAGAGGCGGTAAAGTTCTGTGATCGGGAGGGCCATGCGGATCTCAATGTGCACGTAGCCCGCGATGGAGCCACTTTGGGTGGAGATAAGGGGGAGCCGCTGATGGATGATCTTGGGAACGGATTCCAAAAGGGAGGACAGGATGATTGTGCCTCGAGCAAGAAGAGCGTAATCTGCGCTCTGCGCCTTGTTGAGCTCGATCGAGAGAGAGTCTGTTGCGAGGAAACGAAGGAAAAAATCGTCCACTGTAACCTTGTAAGTCGTCGCGAAATCGTAGCGAGGGTACAAGCCAGTTGTGAGTGGGGTGGCCTGAGATTCGTAGTCGAAAAAGTCCACGATAACGAAGGTCGAGGCGTCGGAGGACACCGTTGACTCGGAGATCTCCGCATCCACCACGTACACCTCGATGAGGTTTTCGTCTGGGCCAAAGTCCCCATTGGAAACCTCCTGGAGAAGATTGTCCTCCTCGTCCAGGAGCCCCACAACATCGTCGAGATTGTTGGGTATCTTTTTGAATTTGGAGGACGAGCCGTGGCCAGACACTGAATATAGGTGCTGACGAACTTGGGCTTCCAGGGTATGGATGCGCTGGAGGCGCTTGAGGCACAAGGACTCGAAGTCTTCGAGCTTTGCTTGGAGGGAGTCCTTTTCTGTGCGGGATCGCTTGTTGGACTCTTCAATTTCAAGGTGGAGGTCGCGATTGATAGAAGCCTGAGCTTTGAGCATGCGCTCAGCTCGTTCTAACTCGCGGGTAATGTTCAAATTCGCAACCTGCACGATCTGAAGACGTTTTTTCAACGCAGGAACAGTAGTTAGGTCCTCGTCGTCGACGCGCTCCAGGAAGTCCAGGTCTGTCGGGTCATCCATCTTACGACGAACAATTGCCAAAGCCCGCTCGAGCTCCTTCATATCCAGGTCTTCCATTCCAAGATCCTGGAGATCGCTCATCGATCCGAAAAGGGAAGACTTATCCTTACTGATTTGGGAGGCATAGTTGCGTTCCATACCAGAAGTTAAGTTCTGATCGAGCTGTTTCTGAAGCTGAATTTTTTCCTTCTTGAGGATGTCTGTTTCTTTCTGGAGAGCGGTAAGAGCAGCATGGTGGGTTTGAGCTACTTCTTGCAGCCGATCAATCTTCTGCTTGTGCGCTCTTTCTTGCCTATCAAAGTCAGTGACAGCGGAGCGAGCTCCTGTGCCTGAAAGGAATGGAGCCTCGCAGAGGCGGGTTACTTGATCTTCAAGATAGCGATTCTGCTCAGATAGTTCCCTAACTTGCTCTTCGAACTCCTCTGCTCGGCTGCTTCTAGATTCTGCGACTTCTTTATCATGCTGAGCTTCCTGAACTTGGCGGCGGAGATCTCTGATTCGCCGGTTGTATTCCTCGAGTTGCTCGAAAGAACCCTGCTGGAGCTCATTTTGGGCCTTTGTCTTGCTCTCCATATGATCATAACGGGTCTGGAGAAGCTGTAATTTTGCAGACGTGTCGCGCAATTCGCGTTGGAGACGAAGGATCTGTAATGGTGTGTGTTGGGCGGGTGTGTTGGGTAGTTTGGGAAGGTTAGTCAATAGGGTCAAGTCAGAACGAGCAGGAGCGAAAGAAGACAATAGCTCACCTCTTCCCCCTCTGCCGTACCGCTCACCCACTTGGCGCTCCTCGCAGCAGCCATATTGCTCTCGTCGTGATCCGTGACGGTCGGGGCTTTTCCACTTCGAAGCTTTGAGTTCTCCTCTCTCAGCTTGCCAAGCATCTTTTCCCCATTAATAAGTCTGTGGCGGAGCTTCTCTACCAGCTCCGCAAGCTTCGAGTTAGACAGCTGGGACGTGGCTTGCTTCCCGGACATGATTGAGTCATCATTATTTGCGCTAATCTTCGAAGCAGTGACAGTGCCCCCCCTCCTACGGGAGAGCTGTAACTCACGCTTTAACTTGCTGCATGTTTGAAGTAGGTTTTTGTGCTTGGATTCAAGAGTCTTGTTCTCGCGCTGGAGTTTAGCGTTACGCTTGTACAAATCAGTAACTAGCTGCTCATTATCCTTGTCCGCTCGACGACCGCCAATGGTGCCGTCACCATCACCAAGGTCGATAGGACCGGCTGATCCCCCCTCCGCTTTTTGCTTTTGTTTGAAAAGGGACTCAAGCTTGGCAAACTTTGTACGCATCTGACGAATTGCACGATCTTGTTCCGTGGATCTGCGCGAACAAAGAGGGAGGGAAAAGGGGCGACAGGGTTAGAGATGTGTGAGGGGAGGTGTGGGAATGTGAAACTCAAATTCAGGGGGGGCAGAAATAAAGATAACGTACTTCTTACTGATCGCATCTTTCTCCGCCCGCAAGCGGAGGTATTTTTCTTCCCAGGAGAGCGTCTCCATGGAAAAAAAAGGTTTAATAGGGTAGTTGTTAAAGTTGTGAATTTTCAAAAAATAAATCTTGATTTTTTCGAGAAAAAGAGAAAAGTATTGAAAAACCTTCACAAAGTACTGAATTACGAGATTATCTTATAAATGTTTTCCCACAGCCATATCGATATGAATATAATCCATTTTCGTGATTTCCACTCCAATCCATCATGAATAGCTAGCTACCTGCACCATGGAGGGAGCTATAAGACCCCCCCGAAAAACACACACACATTGGCATGAAGAAGGACAAAGCCAATGCACCAATTGTGTGGCGACAGTAATCCAATTCTCTAAACTTTCCTACAAAAAAACCGGCTTCCAGTTCAGTACTTTTCAAAAATTATACTATGAGAGCTGACAGCACAAGCGCAGGTAAAAAGAACGGGCCAAGAAAGGTCTCTAAGATCCTCCAGAATACGCCCGCTTTCTCCGTCGCCTTTTCCATCGCCTCCCCCCCCTTCTCCACTAGATCCTCACGTTGGTTTTTTCTGAGCCTTTCTCTCTTTTCATTGTACAATCGCCTGCTATTTACATCTCCCAGTACCTCGTACGCCTCCTGAATGGCGGCAAAAGCCTCTTCCGCCCGGCTGTCTTTGTTTTTATCCGGGTGAACAGTCTTTGCAAGGTTTCTGTAGGCCTTCTTGATCTCCTTTTCCGTGATGCCTTTCCCACCTCGTCGCAGCCAACCGTACCATCCCTGAAACCCTCCCCCGGCTCCCACCAATTTCAGGACACCATAATAGTCATTAGAATCATAGTATTTTAATATCTTTTGCACTACCTTCTTATCTTTCCGTCTCTGAGCCTTGACAACCTTCCTTTGTTCTGCGTTCATCTTCCTGAGATCGGCTTGGTATTTCTCCTCTCGTTTCTTCCGCACTGCCTCTTTTCGTGCAGCCTCAGCCTCAGCTTCTGCAGCATTTGCTGCATGCTGTTGGCGCCCCTTTTCGCTCATCAGTTCCTCCTCCATCTTCTTCAATGCTTCCTCACGGGAAGATGAACCTCCGCCGCTCTTGCCCTTGTTGGAAAAACCTCTGTTCTGCTGCTGATTGTTGTTGTTGTTGTTGCTGCTGAACTTGTTTTTCTTTCCACCCAAACCGCCGCCTCCCCCCAAATTGCCACCGCCTCCCATTTTGTTCTTGTTTAGTTTGTTGTACCGCCCACCTGAAAAGCCTTCGGAATCTTTTCTGCTGTTGCCGCCGCTGCTCCTGGGAGCTTCATCCTCAACTGTGTAGCTATCATGATCTGCATCATTCTCTATTTCTTCCATCATCTCGCGTAATATTGAGTTGTCAGAGGAAACCCCCGAGAAAGCAAGGAGGAGGAGTACAAGGAAGGGGAAGAAGGTGGAGGGACCCATGAGGAGGGACACCTGCGAGATTGAGCCTACAATACGCCACAGAAAGCGATATCTTTTCTGATATTCTGCGAGTTGATAAAGACAGCCGTTCTGGATATTTATTCACGGGATTTATTCCAGAATGGAAGAACACTGATCGTTGCAAACAAAACACGAAACAAAATTTCTTGGAGAATTCTGTGTCCTCAAAAATTTCCTCTTAACCGAATAAAGATTAAAATTAAGACACCTAGGCCAACAATAAATTCGATTCCATCAACACCAATGTTTAGTGAGTCTGCAGAATCCCTCTGGGGCTCCTCCTCAGCTGGAACTCCTCGACAGTCTCCCCTTGCTGTAGGGGATAACGATTCAACTTCTTCCAGGTCGATGTCGTCGATGTCGTCGGGGCGAAAGCGAAAGCGAAAGCGACCTCTAGCAGGTCTCCCCCACAGCAGCGGTGTCAGCTTCATTGATTCCATTTTGGCGGCTACCGGTGGACTAATTTCAAGCGAAGGTAACGGAAACAGGAGGAGCAGTATTACTACATCAAGATCGACAGCGCACAGCGCAATCGAAATATTTGGGGAGACTGCCACTGGAAAGACACAAATACTGCTGACGCTAGCGGTGGAACACCTTCTAGAAAATCACTTCATGGGGGAGGGAGGTGAGAGCGTCGTTTACTACTATGACCTGGATTGTAATTTTGATTCCGAAGTGTTATTCTCGATTATCAGGGCAAAATTGAGCGAGGAGTGTGACGGATTCGTCGGGCAAGAACAGTTGGATGAGAAAATTTTGGCAGAAGTTGCCAATAAAATGATCATTGTGAGAGCCGGTAGCATGCAGGAGTTGGTCGCTAGTTGGGATCTTTTGAGGCAGAAGGTAAGTGTTACGGAAAATTAGAATAATGCTATTTTTTGCAAAAACGCGGAGAGAGAAACAAAACTGAGTTATCTAACTGAGCAGCCCCATTGAAACTCCCAGCTAAAGAAGAAAATGTCGCCCCCATCTGCTCTCATTTTGATCGACTCCCTCACTTCTTTTGAATTTACAAACCATTACCTGGACAATCTCAAAAACAGAATTGAAAAAAATCCCTCGAAAAACCAGAGTTCTTCGCTGTCAGGATCTAATGATGCATACATCAAGCTCAAGGAAATTCTGTCAATTAGTACAAATGGATCCATTCGAATCTTTGCCACGAGGTATGTAAATTGCAAGCGCGCAAAATGTGTCAGTCAATAAAACTTGCGAGCTCATTTGTAGCACACACACCACTAGCGACTGACAATGCTGTTCACCGAACATTTCATTCGCCAAACAGGCTGAAGGGAAAAATGCCTTTGGGTGAGAATTCTGTGTGGAAGGACAAGATTAAGCCGGTCAAGATCGAGGTCAAGCGAGCAGAGGGGGAAGAAGAAGGGAATTTCATTGCAAGCAAGTTCCCAGCTAACGGGAGGGCCTACCCCTTCAAGGTTGTTGAGGGTCGGGGTGTTATTTCGGAGGAGGGCAAGAAGGAGGCTGACGATGACAGAGGAATCAGTGGCAACAGCGCCGCAAATAGCAATTCTACGGACCAACGAAGCGTAGCTGTGTGAAAGATAGTGCACAGGGGAGCAGAAATAAACAGGTGCAGAAAGTGCAGTTGTGGTAGAAGAGGAACAAAGCGTAGTTCTTGTTCAAGAGGGAAGCAGGTTTTAAATTTTTCTGGAAATAAATGAAATTTATTACCCCCTTTTCCCAGGCAAATTATTATTGAAACCCACATGTTTCTTGCGACCATTTCTACTTCTCAGAAAGGGAGGACACTGAAGTTGACCGCCGAGAATTTTTCAAACTCAGAATTTGCAAGCCAGAACACCAAACATAACGTTCAGTAACAATAAACCGCACACAATCACCCGTTATCCCTACAGCTATAGCTAACGCGCAATAAATGTTGACTTCCGTCCCCTTCTCCGGTTGTTTACATTCGAGAATTCCTGAGAAGGCACAATTGAATTCTGCCCCTCACTCCCCATCTTCAACCGCCTCATCCAATCACAGCTGCGAGGAGAGCCAGCATGACTATTACATTACCATACCACCCGCATTCACCCCTCCTTTGGACCAAAAGCGCAAAGCCAAGCGCTCCAAAAAGAGACGAGAAGAACAACACAGTCAGCAAGGGGGACAGGGAGGAGAAGAAGAAAACGAAGACGGCTCGGAACAAGACCGGGAGCTCCACTTCACGCCATACGAGCACCGGGTATTATCATTGGTGTTCTCTTCCGCGTTTGAGGGTCCATTTCTCAAGACTGCAGATCTCACTGCAGATCGCAAGACTGCAGGATTCCCCAATGCAATTCAACAAAACGGACAAAACGGACAAAACGGGAATGCTTCAAGGGGAATTTTTCTCACTGGAGATGAGATGGTGAGGTTTTTTAGTAAGAGGTGCCCGATATTGGCTTATTGCGATGGAATTCAGGAAGAGGAGGGCGAGGGGGTGGAAGGTGTTGCTTGGGGACCAGGAGGAGGTCGGATGGCTCGAAGGATACTCTCAATAGTCACTGCTATGGGCGGGTGCCCAATTGTTGACCCCATCGTTGGTTCTGATACGGCAGAAAATGGTCCAGAAGTGTCCCACGGCCTCGAAAGCTTCATGGTTTTCTACAGGTTTGTCACATATGTGAGATGTTCCCTCGTTCGTCTCCTGCAAAAGCGGCGGAAACGACGGGGAGAGAAAGTCCGCGAAGCTTTTGACATTGTGATATCAATTGATGAATTGATGGATTGGGAGAAAGAGAGGATGTCGGGTGCTATTGTTGAAGGTGGGGTAAAAGATGTTGTGGGAGTAATGGATTTGAATCATTCTCAGGATTACCTGAGGTCAGGTAATAATCACCTGAGGTCCGAGCTAGGGAATGCAAAACATTTTGACCGCAGCAACGATGATGGCACCGAAAATGCGTGGGGGAGTGGGAGTGTTACGGTCAACATTAATGACAATGACGACGAAAATGACCTCAACAATGAAAACGGAGGAGAAAAAACGGCAGCATCAGCGACAACATACACAATAACCTTTACCACTACTACTAATATTGAGAACGACAGTAGGAACAATAGCATAACAAAAAAAAACACGAGAAAAACAATAACAAAAACGACAACCTTTCGACCTGGGGACTTGAAGTGGTTGGCGTGGTACCTTAGGAATCTTTGCGATTCCGCAGATTCGGCCAGTGGTGACAAAGGTGTAGATGGGTCAGGCAGTGGCAACGGCAATGATGTTGGCGTTGGTAGCATGGAGGGTAGGATAATCCCCATTTATAGTGGCGACCCGCCCGAGAGGAAAAGGGGAGAAGGAGAGGAGGGGGGCATTACCAGAAGGATGTATGAGACTACGAAAAATGCCACTAAGAATGTTTTGCAGACAGTCAAGGAGGTTCTGCCGGAGGGAGTAAAAGGTGTACTGCCTGAGGCGTGGGTTGGGGGTGTTGGCGTTGATTGGGGAGTTGATTATGGCGGCGCTGGCGGCAGCCCTGGCGATGAGGTTGAGAGAATGGATTCACAAAGAGAGGAGTGGAGAAGAGGAATAGAGCGCTGGCTGAATTGGGTCGTTGGTCACCCTGTAATACGCGACAGTTTTGTCCTAGGTATGCTCTTGGACGGTTGGTCTGGTAGTAACAATGGTCTTGACGACGGTTTTTCAGACGTCAAGTCGCTCTTGGAGGCCGATCTCAAGCAACGGCACGCTCTATTCGAGACTATATCTGCATCAGCTGAAACTGAAGCAGCAACAACAGCTGCTATATCACACCAACCCTACTTACGCATGCTCGCTAGCACTGCCGTTCGCCTTCGCATCCCAGAGCTGCTCAACCTTGCAGGCAGGGAGAGAGATAGCGAGAGGGTTTTAAGCGGTAGTTTACCTCGATTCTCCGCTGAAAAGGATGACGATGAAGTAAAAAATATCAGCACCGGAATCTGCGGCGTACCAGGCGTTATTGAAGCGAGTTCTGAAGAGGGCGAGGGAGAAGTATCGGCAGGATCAGGAGGGAATTTTGAAAACCATGTGATTCATGTCCCTTCACAGCACCTCACGAACGAGGTCACCGGGGAGGCTGACGATGGTTTTGATCTGCTTCCCGAGGCTTCCTCTTCTTTTGGAGTCGGGCAAACCAGCAAAGGGACTCGCAATGGTGTCTGTATTGGTGCTGTTGTCGGCACTGCTATGGGCGACGCTGTGAGAGAAGGAGGGCAGTCACAGGCGAACAGACCTGCAGTTTATTACGGTGATACGGCCTTTTCTCTCGACTCAACGATAGAAATGCTCGGAGATCACGTATCCCGCGTCTCAAAGCAGCTTTCAATGCTCCGAGGTGCAGCAGGGAGAGTCGTTGGGGGAGGAAGGGGGGGCAGAGAGAGAACTGAGATCTGGAAGGGGCTGATTGCCGCGAAGGAGGACAAAAGAACAGCCTCAAGGGAGGATTCTTTGAGTGCACCGATTGCTTTGAAGCTACCTGACGAACTATCGACCAATTCTCAATCCGATATGCTCATTCTTTCTACCCTGTCCTATCTTCAGTCTTTCTCCTCGTCCGCTGTCGCTGCCTCTAAATGCGTAACCTCGGCCCAGAACTCTGAAATCATCGCTCGAAGGGCTCATGAATCTGCACTTCTCTCCCTCAAACGCTGCAAAGGGGATCTCGAGCGTTTTCGCGAGTCTCACAACCCTTCCGATTCCATTGAAGGCGACCCGGATGGCTCTGATCTTGTTGCCGCCGTTTCGTCTGCCGCTTCCATAGTTCGACAGACGTCGTTGGTAATCGGGAAGGCCAAGAATGCGAAGGTTAAAATCGCCAAGAGATTTGCTTTCGACGTGAGCGGCTTTGAGGGCGTTCGGAGACGAAACCTCTGGGAGGTAGGGGTGATTTTCGCGAGGGGGGAGAGAGACGCTGCAAGGGGAGCGAGGAGAGAGTGGGAGAGGATGCTGAACGCTGTTGACGGAACGGAAGAAGAGAAAAAAGAGAGCATGATAAGGATTGGAGGAGGTAAAGACGGAGGAGGATTCGGGAAGTACCCTGAAGTCATCGAAGGGGGGAGGGGAGAAGATTTTCTGCTAGTTCTCAATGAAGAGGACAGAAAGGAAAACTTTGAAAACGCAAATGAAGACGCTAATCGCGACAACGCATATCGCGAAAATTCTACTAGCGGCATTACCTTTGGCGACAACGCGAATCCATACGAAGCTACCAGTAGCAGCACTATGTGTAACAACTATAACAATCCATCTGGGCGGACGGAGGGAAATGAAAATGTCTTCGGTGCCGATTCTGATGACGAAGATTCCGAAGGGGATGAACTCACTGCGAGTATGCAGAGCCTTGTCGAAGGAATTCTTCACTGGCCGAGCCCGCCTGATATTTTTGATGACGAGGAGGGCGATGGCAACGGAGATGAAAGTTTCGATATCGACATTGACTGAAGCAACATTAGGAAAACAGGGGGTCTTAGCAAAGGTGATGAGATTGTTTGATGAGATTGTTTGTACCGAAATAAAAATGACAGTATGAGAATAGCAGGACTGAAGAATACCCGATTTGCTAGCAAAAACCCACCCCTCCTTTTCCTTATCAGTTATTTTCAATCCTATTTCTGCACTTCTTCGTCGACAAGCACTAAAGAATATAAAATTCATTAACAGGTGAAAAAAATTCACAAAAAGCCCTTCTTGACCCCCTTGAATCCCTTCTTGGCATCCTGGCTCCTCTCCTCCTCCTTTTCCAGCTGCTTTGCCATCTTCTCTGCATCTCTTTCCTTCCTTTTGGCATCTTCGAGGTTCTTCTGGATTTCCATTCTCCTTCGACGCTCTTGCTCAGCCTTCATATTAGCTAATTCTTGTTGTTGCAGCTGCGCAGCCTGGGCGCGCTGAGCGACTGCCACTTCTTCCTGTTGCTTCTGCTTCAGCATTTGATGGTATCTCGCAGCTTGACTCCAGATTTGATCAGACCACCCTGGTTCGATCTCCTCTGCCTCCAACTTGACCTCATCGACCTCTTCTGTAAGTCTGGTCTCTGCAACCTTGAATGATCGCCACTGAGCCTTGCTGCACATGTTCCGCTGGTGAAGCCGGTTCATGGCACCGCCCTCTTTTTGCATAAAATGAATTATTGGGACGATAGATATAGCCCGCTTCATTAGCGCCTGCCCCATTTTCCTCCCAGGTGTTTCAGTCTTCTCCTTGCTTGGTTCCCCCTGACCCGGAACCCACCCCTGGTTTATCGCAGCCTTCTTCACCTCATAGAACTCTTCGATAGTAGGCGGCAACTTAAAGTTGAATTGCGATCCCTCCAGGTCTTCAAAAAAGGCGAATTTTTTCTTTTCAGCTTGGTGCTTGCGGTACATATAGTAAATTGTCAGGCCTCCAAAGGTCAAAATAACAACAAAGAAGATGAAAAAGCTAAAGGTTGGAAGTGATAGCACGTCAATAAAATGTGTGAGTGCGTGATTGCGGCGTTGGAATGGGATGGATGAATGAGAATGAATGAATGGTTGTCTATGGCATCATGACTATGTGTCG
>Ga0209714_1000958_pt1 | contig 16112 bp, 13 predicted proteins | sample COGITO_mtgs_1104_5_FD_185517 | JGI IMG/M metagenome (GOLD analysis project Ga0209714, IMG submission 185517) | Pelagic marine microbial communities from North Sea - COGITO_mtgs_110414 (SPAdes) (version 2) | ecosystem: Environmental > Aquatic > Marine > Epipelagic ...
AACTACTACCACAACACCAACTACTACCACAACACCAACTACTACCACAACACCAACTACTACCACAACACCAACTACTACCACAACACCAACTACTACCACAACACCAACCACCACTCAAACACCAACCACCACTCAAAGACCAACCACGTTAAATAATCAAGAAATAGAAAATACTAATAATTCTATATTAGAAAATACTAATTACAAATTATTATTTAATAATAATACATTAAAAATATGTAATAAAAATAGTAATGAATGTACTATTATATATGAATATATTGGTGATAGTAATAATATCTTATTAGTATTATATAAAGAAGGATATATGGAAATTATCAATAAAGATAATAATAATATATTATGGACAACTAAACAAAATATTGAAGCATTTTTTAATATTTCTAATGATATATCATATAATTTAATATTAACAGAAAATGGAGAATTAAAAATAACAGATAATAATAATAATTTAATATGGTCTAATATTACACAACCAACTACAACAAAACCATTAATTACACAATCAATAAATACACATTCTAATAGTTCATCAAATTTAATACCTATTTTAAATGCTGGTATTGATTTACTAAATATTTTTAGTGATAAAAATTATATGTCAGAACGCGGTATTCATTTAAATTCTAAAATAAAAGGTCCTCGTACTAATTTATACCAAAAGAATTTTTCAGGAACTTCTAATGTATATTCACCATATTTACATTATAATAAAAATAATACTGATAATATAGTATAAATATTTAACTTTTTTTATTATTTTAATAAATTGTTTATTTTTCCTATTAATTTTTAAATAATATTAATATATAGTATAGTATAGTATAATATTTAATAAAAAATATAATAATATTTAATAAATAAAAATGAATATAATATCAACTATAACATTATCAAAAACAATTCATAAAGATATAAATGCTAGTATTATTCCAATATTACTAACTAAACTTAAAACAAAAACTTTATTTGAATATGTATCAAGATTTATACCTATTCCTAAACATTATAATACACTTTTAAATACAATTGAAGAAAATATGAAAGAAAATAATCTAGGTATGGCTAATTTAACTATTGAATATAATAATATTAATAATAATAATAATAATAGTAATTCTATAATTAATAATACTAAAAAAACTAAGAAATCAAAGCATACTAAATCAAAACATACTAAATCAAAACACACTAAATCAAAGCATACTAAACAAATTAATACCATACACCAACTTTTTATAATACCTATAAATGATTTATCCTATAATAAAAAAGATGATAGTGAATTATTAGAATTAGCAAGAGTATCTGGCAATGCGATGTTTAATAGATTAAAAAATAATAAAATAGTTAAAGTAAATATTATTGATACGCTAGATACAACTTCTAATGAAACTACTTATATTGAAGCAATTATGGAAGGTTTATTATTATCATCTTATCGTTTTTTAAGTTATAAAACAGAAAATTCATTAACAAAGAAAAAAGATAAATTTGAAATTAAAAAAATACATCTTGTTTTACCATCATATAAACGTGATATACATAAAGATAGTATTATAGATAAATTACAAAAATTACTCAATCAAATTAAAAGTGTATTTTTAACTAGAGATTTAATAAATGAACCAGCCAATGCTACAAAAATAAATTTATTTATTACGACTGTAAAAAAATATATTAAAGAAAATAATATACCTATTAAATTAAAAGTATTAGATAAAGATGATTTAGAAAAATTAAAAATGGGTCTTATTCTAGGTGTAGGTAAAGCAAGTCTTAAAGAAAATGAACCTAAAATTATGATATTAGAATATGATGGTATAGATAGTAAAAATAAAAAATATACTCCTGAGTATGTTTTACTAGGTAAAGGCATTACATTTGATACTGGAGGAACTAATTTAAAAAGAGGTCGCAGTTTAAATGAAATGAAAACAGATATGTCAGGAGCAGCAGTAGTTGCTTCTTTTTTACTAGGTTATGCTATGAATAAAGGGTCTAAAAATATATATGCGATGTGTCCTTTGGTTGAAAATAACATTGGTTCAGGAGCAATAAAACCTAGTGATGTATTAACATCATATAGTGGTAAAACAGTAGAAATTACAAATACCGATGCTGAAGGTCGTCTTATATTAGCCGATGTTTTATCTTATGTATCTACAATATATCCTAAATCTACAATTATAGATTTTGCTACATTAACAGGACAACAAGAACAATTATCTTGTAAAATGTTTAGTAATATATTATCATCTAATAGCGAAAGTGAAGTAAAAACATTAATTGAAAAAGGAAAACATATTAATGAAGCATTAGTAGAATTACCTATGATGGATAAACATTTAAGTAAATTAAAAAGTTATGTTGCTGATATTCGTAACGCAAGTTTTAGTTGTAGTGCTGATATTATAATGTCCTCATTATTTATGAAACAATTTATAAATAAAAATACAAAATGGATACATATTGATATCGCAGGACAAAGTTATAAGACAGATGATATTATAAAATACGCATCTCCAGAAGCAAGTGGTGTTGGTGTTAGATTATTATTTGCTTACTTTGAATAATATTAGTTAATAATAAAATACATAATACTAAAATTAAAAAATAAGATATATAATACTAATAAAATTTGAAAAACGGATATTTTAAAATAACTACAAAAAATTGATTTTTTAATTTATAAATTTAATTATTGTCTTCTCCCCAAGAAAACTATCTATTTTAATTAATAGTATTTTTATTTTTTTTATTTTTGTGATTTAGTCGTATTTTTTATAAAAAAAATCGAAACTAATCGATGTCTTCTCCCCAGATGACAACCTATTTAATTAAACTCTTTAGTTTTAAACTTAATTAAATGGCACTATATGTGCTTATCGATTAAATTACTTTCAGATTTTATGTTTAACTATACAATGATAAAATATTCATTATATAGAAAAACATTTATAATTATAAAAAAATAATAAATCAATTTTTTTTCAACTATTACTTTTTTTGCTTATTTATTTTCATATTTTATTTAATAATTTTCAAATAATTTTCAAATAATTTTCAAATAATTTAATATTTTCGATAGTTTTTAATATTTTTTTAATATTTTTTAGTGTAAAATTTAATTATTTAGATGTAATCTATTTAATTTTATTTTTTTATAATTAAAATATTCAAGTAAAAAAATATTTGTTTAATTTAATAAACGCTTTACAAACTTTAATAACTTTATTTATATTAACTAATTAAAATGGGAGGAGGTCTTATGCAACTTGTCGCTTATGGTGCCCAAGATATTTATCTTACTGGCAACCCTCAAATTACCTTCTTTAAGGTCGTTTACCGTCGTCACACCAACTTCGCTGTTGAATCCATTGAACAAACCTTCAATGGCACTGCTGATTTTGGCAAACGTGTCACTGCCACCATCTCTCGCAATGGTGATTTAATTCAACAAATGTATCTTGAAGTTGAAACCCCTATTATGAATGGTACTTCCCCAACCTTTACCTATGGTTTTGGTAATGCTCTTATTAAACAAGCCGAAATTGAAATTGGTGGTCAACTCATTGACCGTCAATATGGCAACTGGATGAACATCTGGACCGAACTTACCACCCCCGAAGGTAAGCGTGCTGGTTATGATGATATGGTCGGTAACAAAGCCACTGGTGGTAGTCAAACCGGTAGTGTTTCCGCCGCATCTAAACAACGTTTCTATGTTCCTCTTCAATTCTGGTTTAACCGCAACCCTGGGCTCGCTCTTCCCCTCATTGCTCTTCAATACCACGAAGTTAAACTTAACATCGAACTTCGCCCTGTTAGCGAAGTAATTAACTGTGCTGCAGATAATACAACTACAACTTCTGGTCTTGGATGCAAACTCTATGTTGACTACATCTACCTTGACACTGATGAACGTCGTCGTTTTGCCCAAGTCAGCCACGAATACCTTATTGAACAAGTTCAATTTACTGGTGCTGAATCTGTCACTGTTGGTGCTACCAAAAATGTCACCCTTAACTTTAACCACCCCGTTAAAGAACTTGTCTGGGTTCACACTAACACCGCCAATGCCACTGCCAATCTTGACACTGGTAACAGATGGTTTAACTATGCTGGTTGCACTGCCGATTCTGATGATGTTGATTCTTTCACCTCTGCTCTTCTTCAACTTAACGGTCATGACAGATTTTCTGTCCGTTATGCCGACTATTTCCGTAAAGTCCAAAACTACGAACACCACTGCCGTGTCCCCCGTGTTGGTCGTGATTTAGATACTGATAGCGCCCGCCAACAATATATCTACACCTACTCCTTTGCCCTTTCCCCTGAAGAACACCAACCCAGCGGAACCTGCAATTTCTCCCGCATTGACAATGCCGTTCTTCAACTTAAATATGATGCTGCTTCTACCTTCAAAGCCCAAGACCAAGCCATGAACCTCAGCGTCTATGCCGTCAACTACAACGTCCTCCGCATTATGAGTGGAATGGGTGGTCTCGCCTACAGTAATTAGAAAATAATAAGTTGTATTTTCTATAAGGTCTATTGCGTTTAAACTAATTAATTTTTTTCTATTTTTTAATTAATAATTATTATAAAATTAAAATAATAAATTCATAAATATTTTACAAAATAAAATTGCAAATTAAAAATTGATTGTTATATAATTAATACAATCATTATAATCATTATAATTATTGAATAATATAAAATGACATCTATCAATATGATATGTGGAAAACGTAGAGATATAATAAAAATAGATGATAAAATTATTACATTACAAAATTCTTATAATTTAATTACAGATGATAATGGTAGTAAGCATTATGAAATAGAAACTAATAATAAAATAAAATTTAAAATCAATGAAGAATATTTATTAAAAATTATTTGTGTGAAAGTATATGATATTTTTTCTTATCCTCGTTGGTTTTATAAAGATAAAAAAATATTTGCAAATATACAAACTATTGATGATAATTTTAATATAAATATTGTAAAATATTTATTTGATAAAATTAAAAATACTAAATTTAGATATACAATTAGAAGTGATGATGAATATGATTACAGATTTGAAAATATAAAAACAAATATAAAAATTAATACTATATCACAAAGTAATACATCATCAAATAATATACCAATAATTATAAATAAAAAATTTAAAAAAATGAGTTTACCACCACTATTTTATAGAGCGGAAGATATAAGAGTAATTCAAAATTTTGAAATTAATAAAATTAAAAATAATTATAGACTGGTAGAAATAATTAATGAACCTGATAATACAAAAAAAAGATATTATGAAATGTTTGTAGGTGTAAATAATAATATTACAAATATACAATTTTCATTTATATTTGATGAAGAAAGTCTTCCTAAAATATTAAATTTAAATTTAAATAATGAAATAATTACAGACCATTCTTGGGAAATAGGACATAATCAATATATTTGGATTAGAAAAAAAGGATATAAAAGTATGTACTTACATCGTTACCTTATGAATTGTGTAAATGGTGATAATAAAACAATAGACCATATTAATAATAATAAATTAGATAATCGTTTAAGTAATTTAAGGGTTGCTACTATGACAGAACAAAATATGAACCGTCCTAATGTAAATAGAAAACATGATTTGAATAGTATATTAAATCCAATACAAATAACATCAGAAACATTAGAAACATTAGAAACAACAGCAACACCAGCACCACAACTTTCAATACCTAAAATAGAAACTAAATCATTATTATTCATAACTAAAAAAAAATCAGATGGATTAGACTATTTTTCTGTAGAAATATCAAAAGCCAGGACAAGAGTTGAAGATATAAGAGATAATTCTAGTAAATCAAATTTATTAACATTAAAAGAAAAATTAGGTCATGTAATATATAAAAGATATAGGTATATTTGTAAATATCCAATTATTATGAAAGAACAAATTGATGGCAAAATATTTACAACATTAGATGAATTTAAAATACACAGTGAGGTAAAACTAAATGAAATCCTAACCACCGAACAACCTAATAGTATTATTTATACATTAGATTCATTTTTAGATTATCTAAATACTAAAAAAATACCTAAATATATAGACCCTAGAATAAAAGATAGACTAAAAAATAATATTACAACAGTTCAAACTACAACAAATACATCAGAACCTATATTATTACTATATAATAATACATATACATATAAAAGTGATGATAAATTTACTTTTATCGATAATGGTAAAAATTCTAGAGACATAACTATTAAGATATCAAACAATATAAAGAATAATATTAGATTTTCAGGTTCTGGAAGTAAAAAACTAACAAATGAAGAAAAATTATGTCATACACTTATGAATAGATATTTTATATTAATAATACATGAAAATAATATAAATTTAGAAATTCATAAAGACAATTTAACAACTATAAATAATAATAATAATAATAATAATAATAATAATAATAATAATATAGTTAATAAAAATACAACTGGTAAAAAAACACTTAGTGATTTAATAATTGATGGATATAAATTTACACATTTTGATGAGTTTAAGAAACATACAGAAAAAATAATTAAAGATATAATGATTTCTATAATACCAGATAATTTATTTACAATAGATACTATAAATACTTATTTTATAAATAAAATAAATGATAAAAGATACAATAAACCTATACCATTATTAACTAATAATTATCCTATACTTACTACGTAATTTATTATATTTTTAATTATATTTTTAATTCTCTTATCAATAAAACCTTTATTTTTTTTAATATTTTTAAATATAATTAACAACTATAATATATCAACAATAAATTTAATTTCAAATTTTAAAATCTAAATTAAACTATATTAATTAAAATCTAAATTAAAATTAAATAAATAAAATAAACTTTAACTATCATTATTAATTTAACATTAATAATTTAACAAATGACAGTTTTATATGAATTATATACTACATTTGTTAAAGAAAATTGGAAATGGTATGCTGTTTATTTAATAACATTTATATCATTACCATTACAAAATATTGCGGTTCCGCATTATTATGGAGAAGTCATAAGTAGTTTAAAAGATGCTAATTTAAAAAAATCCAAATATTTATTTGCTATATTATTAGGAATATGGTGTTTAATACAAGTATTTCATATTGCTATTTCATATATAGATAATTATATATGGCCTAAATTTCACGCCTATGTTAGACAATTTTTCTTTGATTTAATTGTAGACCGTTATAATCAAAATTATAAAGAATTACAAATAGGAGATATTCTTACAAAATTAATAAAATTACCTTGGATTTTAGATGATGTATCTAATCAAATACAAAGTTTCGTATTAACCAATAGTATTCTTATTGTCTCTAATTTCGTATATCTTTATCAAAACCATTTTTCATTAGGCTTTATTTATTTAGGATGTGTAGCAGTTGTATTTTTAATGTCTCGTCTTTATTTTAATAGTTGTAATCATAATATTAAGAGTGTAGAAGAAAAATACGATAACTGTCACGAAGAAATAGATGATGCTTTACAAAATTTATTATCTATTTATACCAGTAAAAAAATACCTGATGAAAAGAAACGCCTTTATGATATTAATGAAGATACTAAAAATGAACAAAGAAATTCGGGTTTATGCAATCGTAAATTTAAAATATACTTTTCTATAGTAAATATATTTTTATTCTTATCTCTTAATTATGTAGCATATAGTTTATTTTTAAATGGTAAGATAAAAGTAAATAATCTTGTTAGTGTATTTATTATTAACTATACTATTCTAGGTTCTCTTATAACTCTTTATTCATCAGCCAAAGATTTTATGAATACTAAAACACATATTGAATTAATAGATAGTTTTATAGACGAATTACCTAAATCAAATACTATAAATAAAACTAAAACAATACCACACCCAGAACAAGGTTTAGATATTAGATTTAAAGATGTTGATTATACACACGATAATGCAAAAGAACAATTATTTAATAAATTAAATTTACGAATTAAAAAATTTGAAAAAATAGCCATTATGGGTGGTATTGGTAGTGGTAAATCATCGTGTATGAAATTATTGGTATCCTTACAATCGTTTCAAGGTGGTAATATTTACATTAATGAAGTTCCTATAACTGAAATTGATGTTGATAATTTAAGACAAACTATTATTTATATTCCTCAACATCCTAAATTATTCAATAGAACATTAAGGGAAAATTTAACTTATGGCTTACCACCAGAAATAACAGCAGAACATATATTAAAATTTATGAAAGAAAATGGATTTATAGAATTAGAAGACATATTTAGAAAACGTATGGATGAAAAAGTTGGTAAAGGAGGGCAAAATTTTAGTGGAGGACAAAAAGGAACAATATGGTTTTTAAGAGCAGCAATGCAAAACGCAAACTTAATTATTGCTGATGAACCCACCAGTGCCCTCGACCCACAAAGCAAAGCACAAATAAAAAAAATGATTGATATTATAGCAAAAAAGAAAGCAGTTATTGTCATTACACACGATAATGATATGACAAAAGGTATGGATAGAGTAATTACTTTTGATAAAGGTAAAATTATAAGCGATGTCAAACCAAATGGAAAAAAATAGACAAAAATTGTTTTTATGAAAAAAATTGATTTTTTATTTTAAATTTATTTGATTCTTAAAAAAAAAATCATAATATGACTTTTCAGGAACGCAAAGCGTTAAGAAGTTATGGTCCATCAAAAATGGAACTACTAATAGCAGCGGCAAATGATGAACAGAGAAAAAGGGAAATGAATTTCCTTGATCGTGAATATGTATCACGTATCATGGATATTAAACGATGGTTAGACCAGAACCCAAAACCTCCCACCAAAAAGGGAGACCAATTTTATTTAGAAAATAAGCGTGATAAATTCTGGATCATGCTTAACACCCTGTTAACACAACCATACGTCACAAGTGGTAGTGTTGAGAATCTAATTGCAGGGTTAATTCGGAGTCCTGAGCCTGAGAAATACAGACAGTACTTGGAGAACTTTCTACAAACGAATTACGCAGTTGAACACATACACATATATGATCAAATACTGTCTATACTGACAGATCGATTAATTAAGATCATTAACACACCCAAATGTAATGTAAAAAACATAGGCTGTATATATGCATATGAACATACCATTTATGTGCTCTGTCTAATTTTTAAAATTGCAGAAAATGACCGCACTGCTAATGACAAATCCATATGAGTATGCATATATGCCACCATTTTTATGATGTGTCTAATTTTTTTTTTAAATTGATGAAGAAGACCGCACGTCTAAGGAAAAACTTTTCAAAAACACACAACAAATAAAACTATAAAATCGGACAAAACTCGGATTACTAACAAAAATTGTTTTTTTTAATTTAATTAAATAATATTACAATTATATGTGGATTCAATTCGAGTCTATATACACTATGGACCCAGGATTTGCTCGCTACCGGGAAATCATCCGGCGCATTGAAGAGGGAAAATTTAGACTCTCTGAGTCTAATAAATTTATAAGAAAATACGAAAATCAGAGTATTGTCCCCGATGATTACTTCCTCTTCATTCTTGGTTTTATTGATCAAATTAACTATTGGAAAAAATATCTATCCTTTGAGTTATCGCACAAATCGGATTGTGACAAAAGGACTCTGGTTAAGGATTATCAGTCTAGTTTTGTGCTGATGTGGTATGGCTTGTTCGGTAAGTATACCGGCTTTAAGAAGAGCGATAAACAAATTTTAGCACTTGAGTTATCTGAAGCCTTTCTTACTTATGTGAAAGAGGGTGACATGACAGATTGTATTAAAATTTATGCAAAATATTTGCCTATCCAATTCAAGTTGGATACCGAGAAATCCCCAGCTTTCCTGATGCGTGAAAAAGAAAAGGAAGAGGCTCGTATTGCTGAGGAAACCGCTCGTGTTGCTAAGGAAACCGCTCGTGTTGCTGCGGAAACCGCTCGTGTTGCTGCGGAAACCGCGATAAATGCTGAAATTCTTGACGATGCTAAACTTTTTGTTGGACAAAAAATAAATGACTTTCTGAATCGCAAAAAAGTGGGCACGTGGGCTAATATAGTTTTGATGCCACCCGAGTTTTACGTAAGATTGGGATTATGCTCGCATGTAGAGGAATATTACTTCGAAACAGTCTGGAAATCCCAATCACCTTAGGATTAGCAATACTTTAGGACTCGCCTTTAGTATGATAGTTCTGTGTTTCCACATAACTCATTTTTTTTAAATAATATTTAAAAAAATAAAAAAGTTAAAAATTAAAAAAATATTTTTTTTTATTTTTATAATTTTATTCATTAAATAATAATTTATCAATAGTTGTTCTAACACAAAATAAACGATGTAAAAGAATACCTAGAATAAATAATGATACTAATACAATAGTTAATTCAATATAAATATGAAACCATTGTAATAATATAGTTTGTATTAAAATACCACCTAAAATAGTTAATATTACATCAACAATAGCAATATTAAAAATACGAATACTATGAGCACCTGTTCCAATTTCTCCAAAAATATTTTTATATTTACATAAATTCATTTTTTTTTTATTATATTAATTATATATTTTATTTTTATTATTTAATTTAATCATTTAAATGTTATTTAGTTTCATCATTTTATTTATTCAGTAGTTAATGATATTTGTGGATAGTAATTATAAAGTGGTTTATTAGTAGTTTCTCCAGAATAAACGGGAGAATTTGTGGTAGTTATTTTCATACCATATTGTTTATTAGTAGCAGTTGTATTACTATTATTATTACTATTAGTATTAACATTGTTAGTATTAACATTATTATTATTTAATTCATTGGAAACAACACAATTATTTTCTAATGGAACCCAGGGTTTATTACTATTGTGAAAATTTTGTAGTTGTATTAATGCTCCAATATTAGCAAAATTTTGGTTTAAATAGTTAGTATTGTTTTGAGAATTAATTTGGCTATTATTATTGTTGTATAAAATAGATATTAAAATAAATGACGCAATACATCCTATTAATATAGGTAAAATCCAATCTTTAAACACCATTTTTATGTAATTCAATTGAGTTTATTATAAAAAATTAATTATAAATTTATAATACTAGTTAATACTATTATTAAGTTAGTTAATTATTAATATATAATTATATTTTATTCTGGATAAACAAAAAATAATAATTATAAATAGATTTATTAAAATTATAAAATATAAAAATTGATTTTTAAATAATTAAAATAAAATTTATTATAATTTAATGATATAAGTAAAGTTAAAATTATAATTTATTAATAATTAATATTTGATTAGTAAATATAAAATGTCTTTTTATAATGAAGAAGAAGATGAAGAATTACGTAGAGTGCTTGAAGCATCAGCAATAGAAGCATCACTAGCAGAACTCAATGATAGAAATTCATTATCATTATCAAGTAATGAAACAAATAATACATTAGATAATCTTGATTTTGAACGTGATATTGAAACTATTACTGATGATGAAGAAGAATATGAAACTAATGAAACAGAAGATGAAACTAATGAAACAGAAGATGAAACTAATGAAACAGAAGATGAAACTAATGAAACAGAAGATGAATTAGAACATAATCAACTATTAAATCCTGAACCTATGAATAATGATGATGACTTAACAATAGCATTACAAGCATCTTTAGTCGATTATCATAAAACAGAAGAAGAAATTTTAAGTGAAATACAAGAAAAATCTTTACAAACAATTGAAGATGATAAAAAACGTAAATTACAAAGAGAACAAGATTTAAAAAAAGAAGATGATGAAATAATGGAAAAAATATTACAAGAATCTTATGAATCTAATATTGCTCTTCAAACTCAATCAAATACTATTATAAATAATGAATTTGATATTGATGAAGAAGAATATATGAATATGATTTTACATCAAATTAAAGAAGAAGAAGCCCGTGAAAAACGTATGAAAGAACTTAATACACAAACACAAGAATTACAACAATCACGAGCATATACAAGAACAGTTATTGAAGAACAAGATTTAGAATATGAGGAATCACTAAGACTTGATATTGCTAAAGAACAAGAAAAAAAAAGTGAAAATAAGCCTATTGAAAATAAGCCTATTGAAAATAAGCCTATTGAAAATAAGCCTATTGAAAATAAGCCTATTGAAAAACCTCTTACAAAAGAGGAAATACGTCAAGCACGATTAGCATTTTATAAACAAAACTAATTTATAAATATTATAAATTTTAAAATTTAAACTATAAATTATTTTTTTATAATTTATTTATTGTCATCACCAATTAATGGTTTAACATAAACATCAACTAATTTTTGACCTACTTCTTGACTTGCTGTATTATAATCTTTACCTGTATTCACTTCTTCTAATTTATTCATCATATATTTAAATTGTTCCATATTAAGGTCTCCTTTAATACATTGTTCAAATAAAGTAGATGATTTTGTGCTCAAATACTCATATTTTTGTGTCATTTTTTCTGTAAATGTTTCAATACTCATATCACGGTATTCTGGGCGTTGTAATTGCCATAAATATTTTTCATTACAAATATCTGATACTTCTTGACGTAATTTAATAGTATCAATTGCTTCCATTTTAATTATTTACTTTTAAAAATTATTAGTAATTTATTTATAAAAATTATATAAATTATAAAAATTATATAAAATATACAAAATATACAAATTATTATTTATAATTATAATAATTTTTCTTTTTATACTTAAAAAAATATAATTAAATTATTTAAAAAATAATTAAATTTTTTAAAATATTTTTAAATAAATTGATTAAATAAACTATATAATGTTTGTTTTAAGTCTAATGGGATCATTTTAAAATCCATCATAATACAATTATGTTTAAATTTATTTATATCTATTATTTTATTTATATCATCACCACTAAAACTACCAACATCACTATTATTATCACTACCATTAATAGTATTATATCTAATACTAATGAGTAAATCATAAAAAACTTTCAATAATTCATTATTATTAAAAATTTTAGAGATACAACTTTTACCAACATTTTTAAAATTATAATTAGGTATTCCAGAACAAATATAACCCATATTAACAACACAACATTTAATATTATCACTTTTATCACCTAATAATATTTTAGATAATAAATAATTATCACCTATAGAATTACGATTATAATTATTATTACCATTAATATTATCATTACCATTACCATTACCAGTTTGCGATACAGAAATAATTTTACCAACACCATTGATTAGTTTAACTTTATTATTACATATTTGTAAATAATCATTATCATTTGCTAGTATATATATTATATGTTTAGTTTCTCTTTTTAAAGTTTGAATATATAAAGTTAAATGTCCTATTATATCATCGGCTTCACATTGAGAACAAGAAATAATTTTTAGAGGAGCACCACTATTGTCTTTTAATGTAGGTAAAAAAGTAGTTTTCATATAATTAAATATATTAAATGAATTAAATCTATTTTTTTTATGTGACTCTAGACGTGTTCCTTTATAATCTTGTATTAATTCTTGAACTTGTTGATTATTATTTTCATTCTTATTATCATTATCATTTTTATTGTCATTATTATTTTTATTGATTATTGTTTTATTATTAGTATCAATTTCTTTATTTAATTTAGTAATATACGTCTTTCTCCAGATTTCATTATGAGGGCAATCTATACAAAAAACGACATTTTCTAGTTTAGTATTAAATTTTTTACATATTTTTTTAATATTTTCTATAAAAAGTTTTTTATATTTAGTCATAAATACTTCATCTTCAAACCAATTATAATCGGCATTAAAACTATTTTTATCATTATTATAATTATTATATTTTTCAGGATAAGCACGATAATACCAATTTCTTAAAGAAAAAAAACTATAATATAACCAATAACTTGTATCTATAAGAAGAATTGGTAAATCTAAATTTAATTTAGACATAATTTATATTTAATTTATATTTAATTTATATATAAATTATAAATTTATATATAAACTATAAATTTATATATACTATTAATTTATATACACTATTTATTGATAATAAAAAAAAGGTTAAAACGCTATAATAATACTAAAATATAATAATACTAAAATTTATTTACATTTCAATAGTATCATACCTCTGTATTATCATAATCTAAATTAAGTGCTCCAATATTAATTAATCCATCATTATCAGCATCATCTTCCTCCACTTCTTGTTCTTGATATGGTTTAACAGGATGAAATCCATTTAACATATATGGCACTTGCATATCTTTTAATTTTTTCTTATTATTTTTAATACTTTCTATAATATGTTTTGGTATATCAGCACTAATTTCTTTTAATCTTTGATATTCTGGTATTATTAAAGCAACAAAATCTTTTATACTATCTCTAGCAATTCTTCTTTTATTCAGTTGAAATTTAATAGTAGAATGAAATTTTTCCCAAGATAAATAAGACATTCTATGATTTTCACTTAATTGACTGACTTGTAAAAATTGTGCTACTGATGAAATAATAGATGTAAAAATACTCACACCACCGACACCTAAAATAATATATTCTGAATAGGCGGGGAAATTAGCACTAATAAAATTACCAGTTCCTGATAAAGCACTAAGAATAATAATTGGTAATTGAAATTTTATATTTTTAATTGTAAAATATTCTTGTGCTTTTTTATGTAGATAAGCGTTAATTTGTGCTTCATCTCCCATTTCACTTAATATTTTTTCAATTGCATCATCCCACGTTAAATTTTTAGTTGTTTCTATTGATGCTAAATCCATTATATTTATTATAATTTTATATTATTTATAATCTAATATTAATACTTATACTATAAATATAATAAGGTTATTTTTATAAAAATAATTAAAAATTAAAAATAATTAAAAATAATTAAAAATAATTAAAAATAAAAAATAATTAAAAATAATTAAAAATAATTAAAAATAAAAAATAAATTTTAAAATAATTACATTGTCATAGCATACATATCTTGAAATACATCGCTATAAATATCCATTGTATGAGTTTCTCTATTATCTACAAACTTAGTTTTTAATGTTTCTGTTTCATTTGAAATATCATTACTGAATAATGGATTATCTATCCATTGTTTATGATGAGGAGCAATAGTAGAATATCTTTTATACTCAAATGTTTTTTTATTTTTACAATTATCATATAAATCATTTACTTTATTACTTCCATTTATAGACATAGGGACAGCAAAATCATTATATCTTTTATGTTTTGTTTCATTATATAATTTAACATCATTATTATCATTAAGTATATATTTAGTAGTATTACTAGAATAAAGTTTAGAATTACTAGACTGATTAGTAGTATTGCTAGAATGATTATTAGTATTATTTATAAATTCATAATTATTATCTGTATAATGTAAAGCATCTTTTTTAAAATCATTATAAAAATGATTATATTCTATTTTATGTGTATAGCCATCTTTAGGGTGCTTTATTAATTCTGTTTTATAAGGTTCAACTCTGGATAATGTAGTATTATCACTAAAATAATCTGTATATGATGTTGGTGTCATAGGGCAATGAGGAGGTAATAAATGCATTTTATTTATATCTTCATTTATAATATTATTATTTTTATAATTATTATTATTTAGTATAAAAGTATCATTCTCCAGAGTAGTATTAGTAAATTTATCTCTTTTTTGATTAGGTTTACTATTAATTTTATACATTTTAGTCTATATTATTAACATATATTAATTAACATATATTAACTTAATATTAAAAAATTAAAATAGATAAATTAAAACTATAAAAATTAAAAAAAAGTAAATATAATACTATACTTTACATCTCTATAAAATATTTACCATCAAAACATATATAAATCATAATACCAATCATATATAAAATATAACTATAAACATAATCATTAGGATTTTTAACAAATATAAATGCTTTACGTAAT
>Ga0209714_1000959_pt1 | contig 16111 bp, 11 predicted proteins | sample COGITO_mtgs_1104_5_FD_185517 | JGI IMG/M metagenome (GOLD analysis project Ga0209714, IMG submission 185517) | Pelagic marine microbial communities from North Sea - COGITO_mtgs_110414 (SPAdes) (version 2) | ecosystem: Environmental > Aquatic > Marine > Epipelagic ...
TAAGCAAGTATTAAATTTGGAGGGATTATTTCAGGGAATACTAAAAATTGCTAACGTAAAATGGTATAGTTCAAATAATAGTAAAATTAGAAATCAAAATAATAATAATAGTAAAATTAGAAATCAAATAATTAAAAGATTCGAAGGTGTAGTAGGTTCTGAGGGTTTTAAAGCATTATCAAAATTAATCGATGGGTTATCACAAGATAATACAGAATTAATGGCTAAATTAAAAAGCAGTAATAATAATAAACAACAGATTACTGAGGAACAAATTACTAACTATAAAACAATTATAGAGAATTTATTTCTATATACACTACCAATTATGAATAGTAAAACAGATTTATCAAATGTTTTTGGTAGAGATTTTAATAATGATAAAATAAATAAAGATTTTGATGCAATTATAGAAATGTTAGATTTATTTAAAAATAAAAAAGGTATAAGTGGTGGTTCTAAATATAATAAAAAAACAATAAAAAATAGTGGAAAAGGTAAAGGAAAAGGAAAAGGAAAAAATACTTATACGAAAAAAAATATGAAAGGGGGAGTTGTTTTTTTTATAGCAGGTGCGGTAGTAATACTAGCGTTATTTATGATATGTTTAAGTATATATCAGCATTTTACTGATGCTAAAAAATTATGTAAAAAAAATTTAAATAATAATAAAATTATTGATTTATCATCATGTACTAAGGATAATATATTAAAATTTGTTACTGAACTAAAACCTAATTTACCATTAAATAAAACACTTACAACCCTTATAATAAAAGATCTTGATGATACAAACGCAAAAGTAATAGCAAATGTATTAAATAATATGAATGTTCTTACAAAACTTACTATTAGTGGTAATGACATTGGAAATGAAGGAGTAATAGCAATAGCACAAGCGTTACGCTCTAATTCAACTCTTACAAAACTTACAACACTTACTATTAGTGGTAATAAAATTGGAAATGACGGAGCAATCGCAATATCAGAATTGTTACAAAATAATTCAACTCTTAAAACACTTACTATTAGTGGTTCTGGTAAACAAATTAACATTAAAGGAGCACAAGCAATCGCAAAAGGATATAATCAAAATACAAATCTTACAAACCTTGTTTTGAGTTTTGATTTATTCGACAAAGGAAATGTAAAATCACTAAAAACTGTATTCTCAGATTTTACTAATAAACAAAGGAATGACGACGATACTATTGTCTTTACTAGACAGCCACAATCTGAAAATGTTTAGAAATAGCAATAGTTTGGTAATATAAAAAATAATTTACATAAAAGTGTCATAAATAATTTAGAACATTCTAGGTTTATAAAAAAGATATATCCAGAATCATTTTATAATTTATATACTAGTTTTATAGTAATTATAATAGTTTTTTATATTTGTGTCTATGGTGTAGTTATTTGTTTTAGTTTTTTGTTCTTTAAATTCAAATTTTTGTAAAATTTATATTTAAATTATTATATATTATATATTATATATACATATACATTTATATACATTAATGTGTTTTAGTCTTGAGGTTAGTATTAGTACTTTTGTAGTATCTTGGGGAATATCTATTTATTTATTAAATAAGGGATTAGTAAAATGGAAAAAACAAAATGTAATATTTTTAATGCTATTTTCAACAATTCAAATTGCAGATGCTATTTTATGGTATAATAATATGGAGCACAATAATATTAATTATATTATAACATCATATGTTATTCCTTTAATACTATCATTACAATTAGTTTATAATATATTTGTAAGAAATAATAATAAAAATCACTTAATTACAATATTAGCAATTATATTTATTATATATACTTTTTATAGATTTAATGGATATTCAAAATCACTATGTAATAATAATTTGTCATCTCCAATTTGGGGTTCTAAAGAAATAGAATTATGGGAATTAGTATTATTTGCTATAGTAGCAATTTATCCAGAATATGATGTAATATTATTTACTTTTACTTATTTCTTTCTAATTAAAATAGTAGTAGGGGGAGCATATGGTTCATTATGGTGTGCTATAGGAAATATACTTGCGTTGTATTATTTATTTACATATTAATTTATAAAAAAGAGATGTATCCAGAACTATTTTATAATATATAGAATTTTATATGGTTTATATAATAGTTTTTATATGATTTTATATGAGTTATATAATAATTAGTATAGTTTTTTATGTTTGTGTATATGGTGTAGTTATTTGTTTAAAATAATTATGGTGGAGTTCTTTAAATAAAATGTTCATGAGATAGTTGATATAGTTGATATAGTTAATATAGTTGATATAGTATTAAAAGTTTAATGTTATTATAATCATTTTGTTGATATTGTGGTGAGTATGTAGGATATTATATTGTAATAGTATAAAATTATTTATTATATTTTTTATTTAAATATAGTATATTTTGCTTATTAAATTTTATTTGTTTACCATTATATTTTTTATAATAATTACTAGTTAATAAAGAATCACAAAATACTATTTTACATATTACAATATTAGAATCGTCAATTATATTTGATATAATATTAAATTTTAATAATTCATTTTTACTATCAAAATATTTATGCATATTAGCACATAATAAGATACCATTATTGACATCATATTTTTCATTAATTGTTTCACATTTAGAAAAATCTAATATATGTGCTACTTCATATGCTGATTTATGACAATCACCTACATCACAAATTATACAAGTTTTATATAAATCATTAACTTTTTTTTTAAATGCTTCATCGTTTCTACATATTTTTAACTCAAGAGTATCTATATTAGTTACATCATCTTCAATATAATCTATTTCAATATTAAAATAGTGTTTAATAAAATACATAAATTTAGTTTTATTATATTTATTTAAATTATCATATATAAATTGTTCTAAATTTTGTGATATAATTGAGTCATTATTATTAATAGTTTTTATATTACATAATTCATTATATTTATTATTAACTAATTCATTAATATATTCTAGAGACATTATTTACAATTTATAAAATATTAATATAAAAATATTATTTTTATATGCTTTATAATATAATTTAAATATAATAATAATATATATATTTTTTTTATATATAAAATTGAATTTATAAAAATTGAAATTTAAAAGAAGAAATAATTGATTTTATCACTTATTTAAATTTATAAATTTATATTGAATTTATATTAAGATTATATTAAAATGGAAAAAAAAAAATTAATAGTTTTAAAACTTAAAAAAAGTAATGAATCTATAGAATTAAAAGAAGAATTAGAAAAAGAACATAAAATAGAAACAATAATACAAGAATATATAGATAATAAAATTGATATAATAGATATAATTGAAAAAGAAGCACCAAATAATATAGAATTACAAGAACAAATTTGGAAAATTTATAATAATTTAAAATGGGAAATAATTATACAAAACAATAAAGAAGATGAGATATTAAAATTATGGAATAAATTAAGACCTTATCAAATAGAATATATAGAAGAAGCAGTAACACAATTGTTAGATAATATAAAAAATCATAAAAAATGTTTAATAAAATCCCCAACAAGTTCTGGTAAAACAGTTATGATTTATTGGATAATTGCTAAATTATATAAAGCATTAAGTAGTCCAAATCAATTTAATATAACATTATTAACACCATTTACGAAATTATGTTCTCAAAGTATTAAAGATGAAGATAATATAAATATATTAAAAGCACATAATATGAATGCTAATTATATGCAATATGATTATAAAAATAGAGACGAAACAGAACATAAATTATTTAAAAATAAAAATGAAAAAAAATATATTAATTTTATTTCAGTTTGTAATCCATCAATGTTAAAGTTTATAAATTTTATAGATAAAGAAAATATTAAAGTAAATATATCTATATATGATGAATTTCATTTTATAAAGAAATGGCAAAATTCTAATGAAGAAAGACATAAATGTATAAAATCTCCACATATTGAGTATATGTTATTTACATCTGCTACTCCAGATAAAACACAAGAAACAAAAACTGAAATATATGGTGAAGTTATTAATAAAATAACACTTAAAGAATTAATTAGGCTTAAATATGCTTGTCCTATTATTCCATTAGTAGAAATAAATAATTTAAATCCAAAAGATCCTGAAGAAATAAAATTACAAAAATCATTTGGTAAATATTATAAATTTCCATATATGATAAAAGAGTCATTTAAAGAATATAATAAAAAAAAAGCAATATTATTTTGTAATAATACTGCAAATTGTTTTGAAATGTATGATTTATTAAAAAATCGTAGTGATATTTTAGGTAATATTAAAGTATTTCATCCATATATTGATAATAAAAAAGTAAAATATAATAAAAATATAATAAAAAATAATAATAAAGATTCGAATATTACTATAGAATCAATTTTAAATAAAGATTTAAGTTCTGATATAGAATCAAGTTCTGATATAGAATCAAGTTCTGATATAGATGATTTAACTGAAGAAGAAACAATAACAACAATTGAAGAAAAACAAAATATAGAATATGTATTAAAAGAATATGAAAATTGTTTAGAACCTTGTATTTTAATAACTTGTAGAAAAATTTCAGTAGGTTATAGTCATCCACCTATTGATTTTGTAATTATTGCTGATAATAAAGTTAGTATTACGGATATTTCTCAATCAATTGGTAGAGGAATAAGATTATATGGTTCAACTAAAGAATGTCATGTATTATTATTTAATAGTGATCATTCAAGTATTAAAAGTTTTATAGAATATTTTCAAAATGATGTAGGATTAAATATAGAATCAATTATTAGAAAAGAAGTATATAAAAAATATAAAAAATATACAGAGCTTAATCATCAATTTGATTTAACTATTAAATATGATGAATTAAAATTTTTAAATAAAACTTGGCTTCAAGTATATGGTATGACTAATGTGAATAATAAAAATATAAAAAAACTAGAATATGATATTCTTTATAATTTAGTTAGAGAAATGAAATTTAAGCATAAAGATGAATATAAAAAATGGGCTCAATTAAATAATGAAAATGATAATCCAGAAATATATTTTAAAGATAATGGATGGATAAATTATTATAATTTTCTTAACATTAACATAGATATGTATCCAAAAACTATAGAAGAATTAAAAGAAATATGTATTAGTAATAATATTAAATCAATGAACAATTATGAAACTAGAATGAATGAATTAAATATGCCTAATATGCCTTTTGAATTATATGGTAAGAAATTATGTTTTATTAATAATCAAATAAATATTGGTAATGTAATTAATTATGTAAGCGAAGAAAAAATAATAGAAAACATAACATCTAGTAAAATAAAAAAATGTAAAATTAATAATGAAGATATAAATATATTTAATTATAGACCAATACTTAGATATATATATAATAAAATGGATAGAGAAAGTATTATTAAAAATACAAAACTTAATTGTAAACAAGAAAAACTTAATGATAAAGGTTTTTCATATTATGAAAAATTAAATTTATCTATTCAAGGTGCTGATGCTAAAAAAACATTAACTGAAATTATTAATATGATTAAAGTTAATGAATCACATATTGAATTAGAAATTGAATTAAAAGATAGTAATGAAATTATAAATTATAAATTATAAATTATAAATTATAAATTATAAATTATAAAAAAATTAAAATTTCCAATCAACAATAACAGTATTAATATGTTTCATTTCATTGGTATTTTTACATAAATATTCATTTTCTTTTCGATTTAATTTAAAAATTTTATATTTGCCACCATACCCTTCTTTAAATTTTGGAAGGATATTATTAGTAACTGTTCGTTCAGGTAATACTAAAGCAAAATTTCTTTTTTGTTCTAATAATGTATGTATTACTTGATATTTAATACTAAAAGGAGGATTTCCAAGAAGGAATGGTTTTGAATACTTTTTATCGTAAATAATATTCCAAAAATTACTATTTTTTTTACTAACAGGTATAACACCATTTTTTTTAAATGCTTTTTTAAAACTACCATCTCCGTAAAAAGGTTCAAATATTTGTTTTCCCTTAAGTTTATTTTTTTGTAAATATCGTTTATATGTTAAATGTGTTGACATATATTCATCAGAATATTTATTTTTTTTAAACAAGTCATTTGAAAATTTTATTCTTTGTTTTAATTTTGGAATATATTTTGCTTGCTTACATCCTTTAAAAATTTCTTCAAGTGTTCGTTTTGTCTTCATTTTAAAAATTCTAAATACTATAGAAATTATAATATATAAATAATAGTTGCGAAAATTCAATTTTACATATATTTTATATTTTTATGACTATTTTTTTATTATTTACTTTAAAAAGAGATGTATCCAGAGACATTTTATAATTTATAGGATTTTAATATGATTTATATAATTATTTTATAGTAATTAGTATAGTTTTTTATGTTTATATATATGGTGTAGTTATGTGTTTAAGTTATTTTTCTTTAAATTCAAATTTTTGTAAAATAAATATATATATATATATTAATAAATATATAATTTATAATTTATAATTTATAATTTATAATTTTAATCAAATTAATATAATTAAGATAAATATGAATAATAATGCTTTTGGAGATAATGTAATTTGGTGGGTTAGGCATGGCGAATCTATAAGTAATTTATATGAAAATAATTGTGAAGATTTATATCCTGAAAACTTGCGTAATGACTTTCAAGATATGAGAGTTATGATTAAAAAAGAAGAACAATCACAATATAAAACTTATTATAATATTCAAATAAGTAAAGCTATAGAAAGTTTACAAAGTAAAATAAAAACATTAAAAGAACAAAGTAATAATGAAAAAACAAATAAAAAAAATATTGAAGATTTAACTAAAATGATTGAAACATGGACTAATATGATAAAAGTAGAAGATAATAAATGGATTAATTTAAGAGGTATGGTAAATGTAAATGGTGAAAATAAAACAGAACAAACCAGTATTAAACCTCCTGCTAGTTGGTTATTTACACCAACATTAACCTATATTGGAATTAAACAATCAATATTAGCAGGAACAAATTTATTTAATAAATTACAAGGTTCAATTAAAGAACCATTATTTATTACATCATCAACAGTTAGAACAATTATGACTGCTATTTATGCTTTTTATTCATATAAAAATAATTGTGAAAAGAAAGGTAAAACATTCAATGGTAAAATTTATGTTGTTCCTTACATTAACGAACATTTAAATGGTGCTGGTTGTTGCGGAGAGCCAAATTTAGATAATTCAAATAGTGCTATTCCTTATGATATATTAGATAAAGTTATTGAGTATATTGCTGAATTTGTTATTGCTCATGAAGATTATAACTATAAAAAAATGACTGGTGTTTCAAATAATTCAAATAAAAATGAATTTATGCAAAAAAGCTCCAAAGAGAGTGAAGTTACAAACTTGAAAGCATTAATAAATACATCATTTTATACTTGGGCATATACAAACGATAAATCAAACTATAATAAATCAGATATAAAGAAATTTATTGTAGAAATTTATCCTCAAATAAAAAAATTTAATAATAACGCTCAAATAATAGCATTTACACATGGTAATTTTATCAACAGAGAATTAAGAAAAAATGCTGTTTTGACAAAAGATGGAAGTAGTAAATATAATGAAATGAAAAATAAAAAGGCTAAAAATAATTATAATGAAGAAAACAAAATAATTAACCAGAAAATGTTGAACGCAAGAAAAAGACTGACTAATGCTACTTATAAAATAACAAAAAATTTTGAAATATTTAATATAAAGGAACATACTTTTCCAAATAATTGTTCGGTATGGACAACACTTATTAATGCTGATAATACAATAAAATATGCTGTTGAAGTAGATGAAAAATTTAATGGTTTCATAAAAGGAGGTGGTATAAGAATAAGTAGAGATGTTTTTGATGAAGAGAAAAAATCATTTAATATTAATTCAGAAACAGGTCTAGATCAATCTTTAAAGCCATCATTTTGTAGTTTAGCGAAAGGTTCTTTACGTGGTGATATTAATATATCATGGTTAGATCATACTTCACCAGCAGTAAATGTAATTTCTAGATCACTTATGTTTAAAGGTGGTAATAATAAAAAAAAAACTGAAATACGTAAAACACGTAAATATAAATCTAATAAAAAATCTTTAACAAAAAAAAATAAACCATTACGTAATTATAAATAAAAAACATATATAGTTATTTTTTAATTTTTTTATTATTTAGTTTAAAAAAAGATGTATCCAGAGACATTTTATGATTTATATTATAATTAGTATAATTTTTTATGTTTGTGTATATGGTGTAGTTATTTGTTTAAAATTTTGTTCTTTAAATTCAAATAATTGTAAAATAATTATGGGTTGTTCTTTAAATAAAAATATTATAATATAGTTGATAAAATTGATAAAGTTGATATAGTATTAAAAGTTTAATGTTATTATAATCATTTTGTTGAAAATTAAGTGGATTTGGAAGCATATAATATTGTGTTTTTAATAATTGTATCTGGATGACTGTTTTTATTTTATATTAATTTATTTTTTATTTTTTTAATATAAATAGTTTATTTAAAAATATAATAAATTATATTTATAATAGTATATAATAAAAAGATCTAAATATTTATATTAATTTATCAGTAATAAATGTCAGTAAATAATATAAAAAATAATAAGAAAATTCAGAAAATTAGTAATAATTTAAATTTAACAAAATTGATTTTAAAAAATGATGAAGTAATAAATAAAGAATCTATTAATATGGATACAGTTAAAGACCTTTATGAGTTTTTTCAAAATTTCAAAGAAGACAATATTATAAAATGGTTAGAAGAACCATGGGTTGGTAAAGATAAACAAGAGTCATTATTACGATTATTTGCGGGTCTTGGTTTAGTAGATAAACTAAATTCATATGATATTTGTAAAGGAAATTTTAATAAAAAAACAATAAGTAAAAATATAAGTATTAAAGATGTATTTTATAATGAAAAAAATAATCTTATAAATCTTAAAGATAAAGGTGATGCGTCTGATTTAACTGGTATTTTAAAAGAAAATAATAAACATTTATTAGTCACAACATCAAAAAATTTAAATAAAACACAAGTTGGTAAATTAGATATTGATAAAATATTGACTAATTTTCAACAATATAATAATGATGGATTTACAATGTCTTTATGTATTTGTATTAGAAATAATAATGATTTTCAAAGTATGAAAAAAGGTATTGAAGAAACGAATAAACAATTAAAATTAATAGTAGAAAAAGAAGATACAATTATTATTGATTGGAATGATTTAAATCAAGCATATCATCATTTTAAAATGTATTTTGTAAATAAATCATTAGATAGTATTATAGATTTAAATAAAAATACATTAATTTTAAAAATGCATCAACATCTTGGTGTGTTAAAAACTCTAAAAATGAAGAATAGTGGAAAGAAAAAAATTTTATGGGGACATATTCAAAGAAGTGGAAAAAGTTATATTATTGGTGGGTGTATTATTAAGGATAGTAAAGATAAAGATGAATGTAATTATTTAATATTAACAACTGCTCCTAATGAAACAATAGAACAACAACGAAAAGTATTTGATTGTATCCAATTAAATGATTTTAATATTATTGTATTAAATGGAAAAAATAAACAACCTATATTAAAAAAAAAAAATATTATTCTATGTTCTAAACAATATTTAGAAAATAAGATTGATGATTTAAAAATTACTTTAACAGATAAAAAAAGAACAATAAAAAAATATCTTAATAAAGATAAGATTAAAAGTAGAAAAAAAATATAGCGATAACGAAATAAAAAAACTTATAGAAAAATATGATATAAAAGATAAGGAAATTATGGAAGATAAACCTATTTCTAAAATAGATTGGTTACATAAAATGTCAATTAATATGAGATTTATTGATGAAAGTCATAACGGTGGAACTACCGAATTAGCACAGAAAACATTAGAATTTTATGGAAAAACATCATTTACAGTTCAAATAACTGCTACATATTCTAAACCTATAAATGATTATAACATTCCAAAAGATAGTTGGATACTATGGGATTTAGAAGATATAAAACTATGTAAAAATATAATAAAAGAAGGTAATATTGATAGATTAGTTCAGAAACATGGTGTTGATATTGATAAAATAATTAAAAAATATTCAATGAATAATATAATTGTCGAATATTCTAAATATCCTGAATTATGGTTATTAACTGATAAATTATCAAAAGATACAATAGAGAAAATTAAAAATAGAAATAAATTAAAGGAGCATGAATATGATGGTGATTCAATGGAAGGAAGATTCTTACTTAATGATGAAAAATATGTTAGTAATAAAATAATTGAATCTACTTTTCAAGCACCTGATAAAGTATTAGATATATTTTATAGAATATTTGGAAAAAAAAGTAAGGATGAATTTGGAGATATTTATGATGAAAACTATCCACGTAATAATGTTTATATGGAAAGAATTAAGAATATCTCTAATAATCCTGAAACTAAATCTAGATTTATTGGTGAAGGTGATTTTAAAAATGAACCCATGATTATAATGGCGTTCTTACCTCAAGATAATATTGATAAAATATCAAAAGCAACAATAAAATTATTGGAACAAAATAAGGTTATTACAGATTATGAAATAATTAGTATCAATAGTAAAACAACAAATAATCCAAAACAAAGTATAGAAGATGCTCGTATTAAGGCAAGACATAGTTGTAAGAAAGGGGTTTTAGTATTGAGTGGAAAACAATGTAGTTTAGGTGTATCAATTAATAATTGTGATATTGTATTATTATTAAATAATTGTATGGGTTTTGATATGATTTATCAGATGATGTTTCGTTGTATGACTGAAGCTACAAATAAAAAATGTGGTTTTGTGATAGATTTGAATATTCATAGAGTAATAGAAACTTCTGTAATTAATTATGCTTCATTAATAAAACCTGATAGTCATCCAAAAGATGCGACTAAATTTATTCTTCAGGAAAGACTTATAAATTTAAATGGTGATCATTGGATGCCATCTTTTGGAAATGATGTTACTAAAATTACTGCTTTATGTGAAAATGTATATGAACTATATACATCTAATACTGAAAATGCTCTTAATCAGTTCTTAAATCGTCTTCGTTTTAAAGAAATGCTTCTTACACAAAAAGAACAAGAAATATTTAATGCTATGTTTAGTAATACGACACCTACACAACAACAAAAAGAATTAATAGATAAAATGAAAGAAGATGAAGAAGAAGAAGATGAAAAAATAAAAAAAGGTATTGAAAAGAAACCTGTTGAAAAAAATAAAAATAATGATGAAACAAAAAATGATGATGAAACAAAAAATGATGATGAAATAGAAGACTTATATAAAGAAAGTAAAGAAAAAGATGATAAAAAAATTAATTATATGGATATTTTAAAACATATTATACCTCTTATATGTCTATTAACAATTCATAATAAAGAGACTTCATTTATAGAAATGTTTAATATTATTGAGAATGATAATTATATATATAATATTTTAATTGACCAAACTAAAAGTTGGTGGGGTAAATCAATTGATTCAAAAATAATCAAAAACTTTATTAATCTTTATATTAAATATATGAAAGATGATAAAGAAACAAATCAAATTATTAGGACTGTTAAGGAACTATTTATGAAAAATATTAAAAATAATAGGGAACTATCTAATCTTATTGATAAGTATTTAATTCCACAAGAACTTGAAAAGAAAAGCAACGCAGAAGTTTCTACTCCATTTAAGTTGAGACAGGAGATGTTAGATAAAATACCAGTAGAATTTTGGACAACACCTAAAAAAGTTTTTGAACCGTGTGCAGGTAAAGGTGGATTTATTGTTGATATTATTGATAGATTTATGAATGGTCTTAAAGAAATTATTCCTGATGAAAAACTACAATATAAAACAATTCTAGAAGAATGTTTGTATTTTAGTGATATTAATCCTACAAATATATTTATCTGTAAATTATTAATTGATCCTTATACTGAATATAAGTTGAATTATAATGAAGGAAATACATTAGAAATAGATATTAAAGATAAATGGGATATTGATGGTTTTGATGCTGTTATTGGAAATCCTCCTTATAATAATATTGGTGGAATTAAAAAAGGTGGCAAAAATTTATATACTCCTTTTACAATGTATGCTATAAATAAAACAAAAAATAATGGATATATTTTATATATTGTTCCTACTGGTATATTAAAAACTACAATATATAATAAGAAAACAGAAGTATTTAATGAAATTACTAAACATACTATTAAAAGTATAAATATTAATGAATGTGCAAAACATTTTAATGTGTCTTCAACATTTACATACTTATTAATTTATAAAGATAATAGCAACAGTAATATAGTATCTGATATTATATGTGAAGTAAATAATAAAAAGTATATTGTTGATACAATAGATATTAAGAATATTAATTTTATCCCTATAATTACTACAAAAGAAGCAATAAGTATTTTAAATAAATGTAAAAAAGAAAACTTACATATTAAAAGAATAGATAAATCATCTGACATAGAAAAGTTTGATTTCGATAAGTTCTTATACGTTAAACGATTAGACCATATTAATTATAAAAATCCTAACTTAAAAGTTTTTATTGGAGATAAAAATTTAAAAATTAAAGGTCCTATCTTATATACTAGATATTCTAAAAATATTGAAATATTATTAAAAAGTAAATTAATGAGTTTTTTCAATATAATTACACGATTTGATGGTGTTATATATCATAATTTTATAAATATGTTTGGTATAGATAAAGATATTAGTATTAAAAATGAAAGTGAATTATATAAATACTTTAATCTTACAAAAGAAGAAATTAATCTAATTGAAAGTTTAATCTAGAACATAACTAACATAATAATATAAAATTTAATTATTTAATAAAACTATTTATTATTTTTTTCTTATTTACTTTAAAAAAAGATGTATCCAGAGACATTTTATGATTTATATTATATTTAGTATAGTTTTTTATGTTTGTGTATATAGTGTAGTTAATTTTTTTAGTTTTGTTCTTTAAATTCAAATGTTTGTAAAATAATTATGGATTAGTTCTTTACATTCAAGTTTTTGTAAAATAAATATATATATATATATATTAAAATATTTTAATATAAAAAAAAATTTTAAGCAAACGTAAACAACGAAGCTTGTTTATTGTTTTCACCTATTGGGATCATATATGAACACGTCCCTGAGGACACCTAATAGATATATGGTTCCTATATATAGGATGACTAGGTATAACAGCGCCATTGTTGGTAAAAGTAGTAATTGTTTTATTTAACAATAATTTAAAAATCAATTTTCTTCTATTTTTGATATTTTTCTTATTTTATATAAAAAATATTTTTAACCTATTTATTTATTTATAAAATTGAAAACTATTATAAATATTATGTTTTATAAAAAGAAAATTTTGAAAGATATGATACTTTTATTTTGAGTGTAAAATAAATATTTTTAATTATATTTATATTTTTTAATTATTTTTTCAATTTAATTATATCTCATAGTAAATTATTTTAACTTTTTGTTCTTTAAATTCAAATAATTGTAAAATAATTAATAATATAAAATTAAATTATATAAGTTATAATATAAATATTATTAAAATTTTAAATAATTTGAAATAAAAAATGTCAAAATATAAAAATGGCAAAATTTATAGAATTTATTGTGATGGTAGTAATAAATATTATATTGGTTCAACAATTAATAGTTTAGAGTCTAGATTATCAGGACATAAATATTATAACAATATATGTTCCTCAAAAGAACTAGTTAATAATTCAAAATATGATATTAATATAGAATTATTAGAAAATTATCCTTGTAATAATAGATATCAACTTTTATTAAGAGAATCAGAATGGATAAAAAAAATATACAAAATGTAGTTAATAAAGAAATTCCTAATATAAACAAAGACAATATAAATAATTCAACAAGTGAATATTATGTATGCGATTGTGGTTCTATAATAAAATATAAGTGTAAAAAGTATCATAATACATCACAAAAACATAAAAAAAATATAAATGAAAAAAATAATAATATAAATTCAAATAAAAAAATAAATAAATATTATGGAAATTATGGATATTATAAATGTGGTTGTGGTTCTTTAATAAAAAATAAGAGTAAAAAACAACATAATGAAACAGAAAAACATAAAAATTATATAAATAAAAAATAATTTAGCGACAATATATTTGAGTATTTTTTAAATATAATAAAATTATTATATTATTTTTTATTATTTACTTTTAAAAAAGATGTATCCAGAGACATTTTATGATTTATATTATATTTAGTATAGTTTTTTATGTTTGTGTATATGGTGTAGTTATTTGTTTTAAACTTTTTCTTTAAATTCAAATAATTGTAAAATAATTAGATATATTTATTCTTTAAATTCAAATTTTTGTAAAATAATAATGGGTTGTTCTTTAAATTCAAATTTTTGTAAAATAATTTATGGGTTGTTCTTTAAATTCAAATTTTTGTAAAATAATTATGTATTAGTTCTTTAAATTCAAATAATTGTAAAATAATTAATAGTTTAGTTCTTTAAATTCAAATAATTGTAAAATAATTATAGATATTTATTCTTTAAATTAAAATTTTTGTAAAATTAATAGAGTATAAAATTAAAATAAAAAATAATATAAAAATATAGTATAAGTAATCAATAAAATTAAAAATAGTAATTTTTAAAATGAATAATATCATAAGAGAGATATTTTTAGACAAAAATCCAAAATTAAAAGATATTACTAGAGAATCTTATATTTATAATGTATCTAATTTAATGGATTTATTAGTTTCTAAAGATTTGAATATTATTTATAAAAATTATAAAAAAGTATTTGAAGTAGTTAAAGAAAATTATATAGAAAATAATTCACAAGCAAATAAATATACGGCATGCAAAGCCATCATACGATGTCTTGTTAATAATAGAAATAAGAAGAAAATAGATGAGGCTCTAGAAGCATACCGAGTAGAATTGGCTATTTTAAAAAATAAAATAGAAAAAAAACTAGCAACTCATATAAAATCAAAACATGAAGAAGAAACTTGGATAAATAAAAAAGATGAAGAGAATATTTCTATATTACTACAAGCAAAAATACCTGAAACAATATCAACATTAAGTGAATTATGTAAATTAAGAGATTATGTAATATTTACTTTTTATAGAAATTTATCTACAAGAACTGAACTTGCTGAATCTAAATTTTATTATGATGATGAATGTAATATAGATACATTACTTAAAGATAATATATTTAATTATATAGTTTTAAAAAAAAATGAAAATAAAGTTATATATATTTTAAATAATTATAAAACAGTTAAACGCTATGGTCATGTAATAATTGATTTAGGTAATAATATGTATGATTTATTAGTAAAATATAAAGAATACTTAAAGTTATTATCTAAAACTAATTATTTTTTAATAAGCACAATAGATAAAAAATTAGCAAGACCAACATTATCAAAACTTTTTACATCTTTTGGAAGTGAAATAAATAAAAAAATAAGTATAAGAACTTTAAGACACATAAGAGTTTCCAATAATATTAATATTGAAAATGTATCTAATCTAGCAAGTAAAATGATGCATGACCCTATTACAGCATTAAGTATTTATGCAAAAATATAATATTCTATATTATTATTTATTTTTATTATTATATTATTTAATTTTTTTAATAGATTTTATAATAGCATTTGATGAGTTATATTAGTGTATTATTTTTACGGTGGTAGTATTTTATTGGTGTATTATTTTTACGGTGTTTTTTATTTTACGGTGCTTTTTAATGAATTTTACGGTGGATGTATTTTAGTGATGTATTTTATTTTACGGTGCTTTTTAATGAATTTTACGGTGGATGTATTTTAGTGATGTATTTTATTTTACGGT